>ERZ795048.37-NODE-37-length-138765-cov-9.136940_pt1 | contig 138765 bp, 112 predicted proteins | sample MGYA00375132_ERZ795048 | MGnify/ENA primary metagenome ERZ795048 (study PRJEB30177, sample SAMN05720225) | activated sludge metagenome | isolation source: Anaerobic digester | place: Hong Kong | collected 2014-12-17 ...
CTGGTGAGAAATGCAGGCTAAGAGTCTATCCCAAAACTCTCTCCGTCGGCCCGAGACCGAAACCCCGGAAACCCTGATGCGGAGCCGGGGTATCTCCGATTCACACGCATCGTTCAAGGACAACTGAATCCGGTTTTAAACCAGATCAGTCTGTCATTGCTGAAGACATAGACTCCTTCATAGCCCTCGACATTTTTGTTTTCCTCGACAGGCCCGTCGTAATTGTAAGGAACCTCATATATATAAACTTCATTATTGCCTGTCGTGACCTTTTTATGTGGGCTGCCGAGAGCGGCCAGCAGGGTTTCTGACGTAATTCCCGGTTTAATTCCTCTGTCGGAGCCGAAATAATCCAACTCTAAAGGGGGGATGTCGCTGTCGGTCGAAGTCAGATCATTCCAGTTACGAATTTCCCATAAATAGTGTTGTTTTGTTTCCCTGTCGAGATTTTTCAAAAAGCCTTCGTAATCATCAATCAGGCTGCTGATGGGCTGGTTGTACCAGACATACATCTCGTCTGCATAGTGTCCGACCATACCTCCAGGATATTTAATCAGCAGAAGGCACTGGCTGTGGTCTTTGTTGAGGTATGCTGGAGCATAGTCGAAGATCATTTTCTCGTCTTGATAAATAACACCGCCCACACCGTGCTTCATTAAGAAGTATCGACCACTCAGTTCATCTCCCAATTTGATTCCCGATATGTCATCCATGTAGAAATCGGGATAATCTTCTGTTTTAATATCCGGTTCCTCAAGCATATCCTCTTCATGATCAAATATCGGATAAAACTCAATCGATTCAATCGAAAGATTCTTATGAGTTGTTCCAGGATAAATATCTGTTATTAAAAGTAATATGTCTTTCCCCGCTACCGGTTTCCACAATGCGTTTTTTCCGACAGCACGGTGATTGATGGTTCTCCAATCCTGTGAATATATATCCATATCTCCGATTGAATTATATGTTTCACCATCGACCTCAATACTCAGAGTCTTGATTCTGGAATATATTTTGTCGTATTCATAATCAAAATTGATCCAGCAGAAATTTATGGGGGCATTGCATCTAATATGTATCCATTCACCGGTTCCCTCATCATTATTGCCTATCCAGGATATTCTTTTGTCGTCGAAAGCATTATCCACGCTGTGCTTTGAATCGATTTGTGAAGAGGCCATGGCCTTGCAGGTTGTATTATTGTCAATTCTGACACTTGTCCATCCTTCTTTTTCTGTTTCGGCTATAGCTGTCGATTCCTTGAATGCCTCCTGATACTCGGTGTCGAACGGATATTCTTTATCCATGATGCGTGTCAATCTTTCGAGTCTTTTCCTGTATCTATGATAATCGATTGTGTCTCCGTAAATATCTTTAATAATGGCGAGGCTGCTTTTTTCGGCAGGCTTATCTTTAAAATGTTCATCGTAGTGATTGTTCTCGATACCCCATGACAGCGCGCTCAGAATAACAAACTGTTGATTCCGGTTGAATGCCTTCATGCTTTTTAAGAAATTGTCGGGGTCTTTTTTAAAAATATCTTCAAGTACGAACTTTCTGTATTCGTCGGATGTGCCGTCAATTGAGATGAATGCCATATAGTCTGTTGTTATATCTTCGTCCAGGCGATACTTGATGAATCTGTCAACAACCTCATCAGGAATTAAACCCTGATCACAATTAACAACGGAATAATTATCCTTCTTTTTTTGGGATAATAAGCAATCGGTATCTGATGCCGTCTCAACCATAAGCTTGAGATCGAAACATTCGCTTGATCTGTTTTCCTTTAGAAGCCTGTCGGCTTCAAAAAAGTAGTCTTTGTAAAAAGCGCTTTTTTTGTTGGGGTAATCGGTTTGCTCTGCGTTTTCGATTTTCCTGTAGATTTCACAAAGTTTGTCCGGCCCGGTGTATTTTGAATACGCCGGCACCGGAGTAGTTGATAAGCCTGCGATCAAAAAAAGCATGGCAAAAACAGCGAATGTTATTCCTGAAGTTCTCAAGAAGCCGCCCCCCGAAATCTTGCCGAATAATCTTTTCATAGAAATAATTCTCTATCAGTACTCCGGATATTATACATGGCGCAGCCGATTGGTGACAATGTGTTCATGGCAACCCGGGTTGTTTATAATCATTTGAAAAATTCTCCGACCGGCATTCATTCACCTGTAAACCAGCTCAGGCTCAGTCCCTGCGATTTCATTCTTTCCGCGTCGATAATCGCGGGGAAGGGCAGGGCGCCTTCTTCCTGCATTTTTTTGAAAAACTCTTCGGCGTACCTGTGCGCAAAAGCCTCTTTTTCCTCCGGCGGGCTGTTCCGGTAAATGTCTTTAAGCCGCTTAATTTCATCTTCGTCTCCGGCGTTTGCCGCAGGCGCGATAACGCGGTTCAGGTAGTCCAGATAATGCCCTGTTTCATGCGGCAGTGTGCGGTAGAGCTGCGTGTTCCTGATCGCCGCGCGCGGGGATTCGATGATGTATCGCCTTTTATCGGAGGCAACCCTGTGACCGTCTTTTTTCAGCCTTTCGAGCTCGCTGCAGTCGGGCGGTGTCAGCGACCTGTCCCATATCGTCTTCATTTCCGCGCGCTGTGCTTCGAGGTGTATCGACGGGCCGGAGTACCTGCCGAAATTCGCCTGGTACGCTATCCGGCCCCAGACGGGTCTCAGCCGTTCCTCTTTCTTTTTCGGTTGCCTGAGCACGACGGTTCTGATATCCCGGATATCATTTTCGGGAATAAGCGAGATCAGTTTTACCACATCGTCTACGGTGCAGGCGTGGGAGTATCCCGGCTTTGTCGGCTCGACCAGAACGGCGAGCGGGTGGCTGCCGGTTTCGCATTCGACGCAGACCGCGCCGGGCAGGTTTTCCCAGAAAACGCGGCCGTCCGGCCATCCGTCCGGGACCACCATTCGGTTGTCTCGTCCGCGGCCCTGTTTCGCCGTTCCGATGTTCCGGTTTCTGCGGACCGGGTTCCTGTAGCGGTTGTCCGTCAAGCTGCTGTGCTCCTTCGCTTAATTCTCACCCGTCGACCTGAAATATTGCTGAAGCATTTCCACCGGCACCTCATTTTTATTCTTTCTCCGTCGGCCCGGATTCTTTTTTGCATTGCCGCCAGCTTTCGGGCGAGATGCCGGTCGGGGTTACTGTTATCAGGCACCTGTATTCGTCACGGGGATATCCTGTGACCCGGTAATTATTGCTGTCGTTGTCCACCGAGATGGAGACTTCTTCGCACGCTCTGCCGGCTTCGCGTTCGAACGCCTGTCCGCACTGCTCAGGGGTCCCGCATTCAGAATCCATATAGCTGCCGAGCAGGCTGTGGTCGGCTGTGAGCAGCCCGCTTTTTTCCCGGTGCGTTTCGATCGCAATCTTAACATCGTGCAGCTTTTCAACACATTGAGTGAATCTCGCCCTGTGAAGATCGCCGCTGATATGAGGCCTGAAAAAAAGAATAAGCAACAGAGAGCAGGCGGCGATTAACCCGGCTGTGACAATTCCCTGCCACCGGCCTGAAATCACAATGCGCCTCTGTTTTTCCTCGTGCTTTTTCATATTATTGCAGGCCTGCGTTTTGAAATTCAGATGCGTGCTTTTTATTACTCAAGCCGTTGTCTCCAGGTCTCCAGCGGGCAAACCCCGCGATTCTTCGACAGGCAATGATGTGTATCCGTGATTTTCAGTTCCTATTTTACATCACATTACTCTTTGTCAACAATAGTTTTTCGCGACCGGAGTTTGTGATATAATCCGGGAAAGAATCAGCAACAGATATAAAACATGGCAGGAAGAAAAAGTTGTGAGAGTTACGTGTGCGGGCTGCTGCTCGATACCGGATGAGTGGCGCGGGCGGCGCGGAAAGCATGAATACGCCCCTGCCGCGACGGTAATTCCTGTTCAGGCGCGGAGGCGGCAACGATGAAGCAGGCCGGTAATCGGGTTTCTTTGATAATCCGTATGTGTGCGATGCTTCCGGTTCTGGTTATGGTGGCGGCGGTGTCGTTCGCGGCGGCTGACGGGCCCGGCGAGGCGAAAAAACTTTCTGAAATGTTTCCCAACCAGATAGGCGCATTTATCAGCGGGTCAGCGGAAATCAGCGACATCATAGACAATTCGTTTTTCACACCGGAGCTGCACTCGATCGTGCTGGACCCTGAAATCCCTGCCGAAGGCATGCCGACGCGCATCACGGTCGAGGTCTACAACGATCCGTCGCTGACCGATGACGAAACGGTAGCGGTCTACGTCATCTACACAATCGATGATGCCGCGACGTGGAACTATTTCGAGCTGGACACGGAAGATTCGAGAACGTGGCGCGGGCAGTTCCCGCGGTTCGAGGGCGGAACGGATGTGATCTACGCGGTTCGCGCGGTCGATTCGGCGTATAACGTTTTTACGGATGTGCCGTGCCGCGTTGTTCCCGGGGACGGGTTGTTGTCGGCAAGATATGCAAAAAAGGACTGCGTGCGCAGCGAAGACGACCCGGCGTGCGCCGGCGTGCTCCCGCGCGGCTGCATGATGAAAATGGCTTTCTCAAGGAACTGGAATTTGCCGCAACAACTTGAAACGGAACCGGCGGCGGAAACAGTCGCGGGAAAAATAACCATGGACGATATCAGGCGGGGATATGAGGAGGGGCTGGATCCGGAGTATGCCGAAAGCAAAAGAAAATCTGATATTGAAAATAGTGTCAGCCCACCGAAAGGATTCAAATTTTTTGATTTGCGGGTTGGATATGACGAAGATTATATCTATCTGGATCAGGCATATAAAGAAAATTTAACTGGAATCGGAGCATTTCTTACGCTGTCCTTCAACCCGGACCGGGTCGAGAAGCAATATTTGCAGAACCCGGATAAAAATCCGTACCTGGACGCAGTCGGGACGCTGTTTTACTCACCCGGATTGGCGCAAGCGATTGTTTATGAAACAGCACCCTGCCACTACGGGTACAACCGTGGGATCGACTACGAGCAGGATGCCGGCTCGATCGAGTGTCACCTCGAAACGAATCATCGGATATTCAGGGTAGAGAGGGCCGCGTTCGGCGCCAACCCCGGCGGCGAGCTTCAATTCATCGTTTCAATGGGATTGATAACAGGGACCTATCCTTTTGAATGGGAAATCCTCGACAACACACCCGTAACCACCATCAGAATGACCGGCGACAACCATTTCAGAGTAGCGGAAAAGCAAACCATCCCCGATTGAGCGCGGCGCAGCGAATCCCACCCACGAAAGCATGACGAGAGGGTAAGCACAGTACCTGAAAGACGATTCCCTGCAAACCACAGCGCGCGAGCAGGCCGATCGCGTTGAGAGCCGATTGTACCTGAAAGACGATTCCCTGCAAACCACAGCCCGCATTCGGATACCGCTACACCGGACCCCATTGTACCTGAAAGACGATTCCCTGCAAACCACAGCGGATATCTCGGGAGTAAAGTTCTGTCGAATACTGTTCACTCAGGCGAAAACCGCTCCCACAAAGCTGTCCTGACATCCTGTGCCCTGGATTTCGGTCCGAGACCGAGCGAATAAGATGAGGGCAAGGCGGGCGAAGCAGGCGATGCCGGAGACATCGGCTATGCAGAACAACGCAGGCATCATCTTTTGCAGCCGGTATATAGAGCGGACGATGGGAGCGATCAACAAAGAGCTATATAATCACGAAGAGAATACATAAAAGGACAAAAAGCAGGCTGGCCTGCCGGCCTGGGCAGTCAGGCGGTGCCTGCCGTTATTCCGCATCCCCGCGCTCGTCATTCCGGCATGTTGTCAGCCGGAATCCAGATAAGATATTTCCACTTCAGAGAAAACATCCCATGTAGATCACCCGTAAAAGTCGGGATTGCCGCGTCGCTCGCCGGGCGACCGGCCCGGCGCACTCCTCGCAATGACACCAGAAATAACACTAATGTTTTCATGCACAAAGAACGACACTTTGTACATGGCACACTAAAGAATATTTTTTACATTAAGGAGTGGGTACCTGCCTTCGTAGGGATTACAAATGGGAAAGGCTCACTTTGGCGGGCAACGTTTCTTAAGGAACACTCGTAAAAGTCGGGATTGCCGCGTCGCTCGCCGGGCGACCGGCCCGGCGCACTCCTCGCAATGACACCAGAAATAACACTAATGTTTTCATGCACAAAGAACGACACTTTGTACATGGCACACTAAAGAATATTTTTTACATTAAGGAGTGGGTACCTGCCTTCGTAGGAATGACGGGCGCGCGTGCCGGAAAGCCATTCATGCAGGATTCAATGTTATTTATGATAATCGGTATAAGTTAACGGTATTGGGGTTAGCCTGGATTTCTCATAGAGAAATGCAGGCTGGGACTGTCGGTGTTGAACGGCAATATTGTGGAGAGAAGCGCACTTCTCGTCTAGAAGTTTTGAAAGAGTGTGAGAAAACTTTACTGTTTTCTCACGTATTTTGATACCCCGTCCGCTTGCGGCGGGGTAGTTTATTTCTGTTCGGCTTCCCATTTGTCGTAGTCGCGAATCCAGCCGGTATCGAGCGCGTGGAGGTAGGTGTCGCACATGGGTTTGTAGGCGGCTGCGTTGATGTTGTTGAAGCGTGCGTTTGTGGCGATGAAGAGGAAGTGGAATTCTTTGAAGTCGGGGTCGCGGTGGATTTTTTTTAGGCTGGCGGTGAACCTCTTTATCAGGTCTGCGGGGAGTTTGCTGTTGAAAACAACGGGGCGTGTGGGGAATTCGCCGATGCAGTCGAGTTTGCGGATATTTTTGAAGCGTTTGTCTGTTTTTGATGCCATGGAGAAGCTGAGCCCGTCCATGACGACGGCGTCGAATTTTTTGAAGACGAGCGCCATGAGAGCTGATTGGTCGCTGTGGCTTTTGAGCACCTTGTCGAAGTAGTCGCGTGTTTTGTCGGAGGAGCCGGAGTCTGAGATGTATTGCTGGAGGAATATCCAGTCGAAGAATGAGTTGAGGCCAATTTTAGAGTTACGGAGCGATTCGGGGTTGCCGGGCTGGAATTTCTCGTCGATAGCGTAGATGCAGATGGTGTCGTTCTGGGTGCCGTGGAACTCGACGTTTGCGATGGGGACGAGGTTCGCGCCCTGATGGAGAGCTTTGGCGTAGGTGGTCTGGATGATGAAAGCCATATTTGCGCTGCCGTTGACGAGCATTTCGATGACCTGGTCTTCGGTTTCGGTGATAATGACCTCGCAGCCGTAGCCGCTTTTTTCCTGGAAGATTTCGCAGGCGTGTATCATGAGCGCTTCGATGCGGGAAGCGGAGTAGCCGCCTTCCGTGATTTTGAGGTTGACGGCGAACCTGAGTGTTATGTTTTGCGGTTCGGCGACGGAGCCGGAGAGGGGGAGCAGTGCGGTCGAGAGCGCGAAGCAGATTATAATGGTTGCTTTTCTCATAGGTGTCTCCATGCGAGAGTTCAGGCGAGGCCGGTGAGTTCGTAGATTGTTGCGGGTTCGGTTTTTCCTTTGACGGTTACCTCGCCGAGTTCTCGCGCGATTATTCCGGATTTAACTTTATCATAGGTTGAGCCGCTGATGATGATGGGGCAGTTGTAATTTTTTGTGAGGCCCTCGATGCGGGAGGCCAGGTTGACGGTGTCGCCGATGACGGTGTATTCCATGCGGCGGACGTCGCCGATGTTGCCGACGATTACGTCGCCGGTGTTGATGCCGATGCCTATTCTGAGAGATTCGCCGCCGCGCGCGTTCCATTCGTTGTTCAGCAGATCAAGACGTTGTTGCATTTCGATCGCGGTCAGGACGGCGCGCATCGGGTCGTCGTCGTGTTCGAGTGGTGCGCCGAACACGGACATGATGGCGTCGCCGATGAATTTGTCGAGAGTGCCTTCGTATTTGAAGATAACGTCGATCATGCTGGAGAAGTAGGTGTTCAGGTATGAGATGACTTCTTCGGGCGGGTGTTTCTCGGAGAAGGTGGTGAAGCCGCGGATGTCGGAGAAGAGGATGGTTACCTCTTTGCGGACTCCGCCGGGCGCGACGAGGTCGGGGTTGTTGAGAATTTCGTCGGCTACCTGTTTGGTTACGTATCGTGAGAAGGTTTCCTTGATGGTTTCGCGTTCTTTGAGGCCTTTGACCATGTTGTTGAACGAGTCGGCGAGCAGCTGGATTTCTTTGCCGGTTGTGGCGATGTGAACGCGGGTGTCGAGATCGCCGCGGCCAACTCTCCCGGAAGCTTCGGTGAGTTCGAGTATGGGTTTTGCTATGCGCTTTGCGAGCACGAGTGATGCTGTTATGCATATCGCGAGCAGCGCGAGAATTGCGGCAATGGTTGTGTTGCGCGCGCGCGCGGTCCGCTCGTCTAACCGCCGCATGGAGTAGCCGATCCTGAGCACTCCCGTCTTCGTGCCGTTGCTTTCGATCAGGAATGAGAGGTCGGAAATTCTTTCGCCTGATGGGTCGGTGTATTGCTGCATGACAACCGGTTTGTGGTTGTTCACCTGTTGAGAGTAAGCTGTGATATCACCGTCGAGGACCGAGCCTTCGATTTCTGAGTCGGGGTGTATCATGACCGTGTTGTCGGGGGCAATAATGTAACAGAATTTAACGTCGCGGTTCTTGTTAAGGAGTTCGATCAGAACGCTTTTTGCTTCGGAAAAGAGGAATTCGTCGATCATGTTTTTGACGGTCTGGGATGTTGTGGAGCCGAGAATTGCAATTTGTCTGGTACGCTCGACTTCCAGTACGGATCGCGGCTGGTATGTTAGAGCGACGTAGCCGGTTGTGATCGTGGTTTTCCCTTCTTCGTCAATTTTCGTGGTTATGGCCGAGCCTATGAGGGTGTAAGGCTCGCTGTCGATGATGAAGTTTTTTACAACAAGCAGTTCGCCGTGGTTGTCCGAAGCGGAAAGCGTGTTGAATATGCTTTCGAGCAGTGGTTGTGAAAGCCCGTTGTGGTGGATGGCATTGCCTTTGCTTTTGAAAATGGCGATATGTTTAATCTCGGGTTCATCGTTGAGCACTTTCCTGGTGATTTCCGCAAGCCGTTCGTTTTTGTTTGCGGCGATGGCGTTGCGTGATGAAGACGAAATGACCAGGGCGCGGGCTTTCATCTGGTCGAGCTTTTCCTCGGAGTAGAAGCGGGACTGGAACCCGGTGGTTATGATGCAGGACAGCGAAACGGAAAGGATGATAATTGTTCCGGCAAGAACCGCGAGAAGAAGAACGATGCTGAATTTTTTACCGGTCATGCAAATACTCCCGGAATATTGGGATGCTGTTTGTTCAAATAATAATAACATATTAATGAATACAGTAGATTATCAGAGAGATCAATTTTTATGAAGAGCATGTAGCAGATCGCAAAAGCTGGTATAATTACCGGATAGAAATTCACCCATCATGGTTATAGCTCACGCAGGGAAGTTTGATGTTGGATATGCTGCTGAGGTGTTATTGCCGGGAACATAAAGTTTTGTATCCCGGTTTAGTTATCGTTTTTTAAATTTCTGCGGTATATCTGAAAACGAAAGGAGCTGATGATGCGAAGATTAATTCTTTTCCTTGTGTTGTTGGGGGTGGTTCTGTTTGCAGGGGGCCGGGTGTCGGAGGCAAAGCAGATGAAGGATATGGACGTGGATGTCTCGGGGGTGTTGCAGGCTGGTTACAGCTGGAGCGAGATTGCGAATACGAATGATCAGTTCGATATCAGCAGGATGAGACTGAGGTTGAAGGGTAGTGTGAACGCGGATGTGAGTTATTTCACGGAGCTTGAGCTGGCGGGGAATACTTCATCGTCGTACGCTCCGGCGGCTATACCGTCTGGCACTCCGGCGAGCAATCTGAATTTATCGAATGCGGCGGGAAGCCGGCTTGCGCAGAAGGATATGGGTGCGGACAGCAGGCTGGTGATGGCGTATGTGGATCTTAATTACTGGGGAAAGACTACGATTTTGAAGACGATACGGATCGGGCAGATGCCGCGTGGCTCGAATTATGAGCTGGCGATTCCGGTGGATCAGCTCGAGACGATTAACTACTCGACGAACGTGGGGCAGTTTGGAAAGTATGTGCGAGGTGTGCAGTTCAAGCTGAAACCGTACAGGTGGATGAGCCTGGGGATAGGTATAGACAACGGCAACGGCGGGATTACCGGCACGGACGGCGCGCTGGACGACAGCACGAGCTGGGGAGTGAAAGCCACATTTTTCCCGAAGGATTATATGCAGATAAAGGCGTTTTTCAGAAATGTGAATAAGAGCGAGTGGATGCCTGACGCGCAGTGTTACGGAGGCGGAATGATATATAAGTACGCCGGTTTCAATTTCATGTCGGAGTACTATGGGTGCAATCCTGATCCTCTTAACGATGGGACGAAAAGCACGGTCGAGGCGGATATAACGAGCTGGTTCATGCATGTTTCATATATTATTCCGGACACGAAATTGCAACTGGTTGCGAGGTATAACGAGTTCGAGAAAGAGGTGTCGTCGCGAACGACGGGGGCGCAGGTTTCGGATTATGACCTGCAGATCACAACGCTGGGTTTCAATTGGATGTTCGACAAAAATACGAGGCTGCAGGTTATGAGGGAAATGATAGACGGGGAAGACAACGACAGTACGGATGTGCAGCTTCAGATCAAGTTCTGACCGGGTACGCCGGTTGATAGGGGATAAGCGGGCGAGTTCAGGGTGTGGCACACGAGCGGGTCCGGGCTGGAGAACGAAACAGACGGATACAATTTAAAAATAGATACAGAAAAAATTCAATAAAGAAGGAGTGGTGCAATGCGAGCACGCACTTTTGTTTCCATTCTGCTTGTGCTGATGATAATTGCGGGAGCGGTTGTTGTCGGCGTAACGGTCCGGAAGAGGCTGGGAAAGGAGCCGCCGAGTCCCTGGGAGTATGTCAAGCAGCGGCCCGCGGCGACCGTGCATGAGGATTTGTATGAGGGCATTGAAAAGTTCGAGTCCGGCCCGGCGGTGACGGAGGCGTGTCTTAAATGCCATGAGGATGCGTCGTTCGAGGTGATGAATACATCGCACTGGACGTGGCTGAGCGAGAAGGAAGTGCTGATGCCGGGAAGGGACAGGCCGCTGGCTGTAGGGAAAAAGAATATCATCAATAATTTCTGCATTGCGCTGGATTCGAACTGGAAGCGGTGTACGACGTGTCATGTGGGCTATGGCTGGGTGGACAACAGTTTCGATTTCGGCAACCCGGGTAATGTTGACTGCCTGATATGCCATGATCAATCGGGGCAGTATGCAAGGGATTTTATGACGGACAACAGCCTGAAAGAGGGTGTTGATCTGCTTGCGGCTGCAAAGAGTGTTGGGTATCCGGGGAGGAAAAATTGCGGGGCGTGCCATTTTTACGGCGGCGGCGGCGATGCGGTCAAGCATGGAGATATCGACAGTTCGCTCGGCGACCCGACGCCTGATCTGGATGTTCACATGGGGAAGAATAATTTCAGTTGCGTGGATTGTCATGCGACGGAAAAGCACAGGATATCGGGCAGGGCGGTTTCTGTAAACGCGGAGGGCATGAATGAGTTGAGATGTACGGATTGTCACCCGGCGCGACCGCACAAGCAGGCGCGGCTGAACGACCATATTGATGCGCTTGCGTGCCAGAGCTGTCATGTTCCGACGGTGGCCAGGGGGCTGGCGACAAAGGTTGCATGGGACTGGTCGCAGGCGGGCAAGGATGTGGGGCCGGACGTGAGCCCGCATCTCTATGCGAAGAAAAAGGGAGCTTTTATTTATGAGAAGAACGTGGTGCCTGAGTATTTCTGGTTCAACGGCAAAATGAACAGGTATGTGTTGGGAGACAAGATCAATCCGGAACCCGATGGCGTGACGAAGCTGAACTATCCGCTCGGGGGTATAGAAGATCCGGATTCGAGGATATGGCCGTTCAAGGTTCACAGGGGGAAGCAGATTTATGATGCGAAGAACAGGTATCTGCTGGTGCCGAAGCTTTTCGGCAAGGGAGGTTACTGGGCGACGTATGACTGGAATCTTGCTTCGAAGCTGGGCTCGGAGGTTGTCGGGCTGGCGTACAGCGGCGAGTATGGATTTACAGAAACGGATATGCACTGGCGGCTGACGCACATGGTGCCCGAAAAGGGAGGCGCGTTGCAGTGTACGGATTGCCACGGCGAGGGTAACAGGATGGATTGGGAAGCGCTCGGTTACGGAGGTGATCCGGCGTATATCGGAGGCCGGAAGCAGAAGCGGCTGCTGGTGGAAAAGGAAGGGGGGCTGTGATGAAAAAGATCATGCACATTGCAATTGTGGTGTTTTTTTCCTTTGGACTTGCGTTCGTGTTGACGGCCCTTGCTTCCGATGAGGCGTCGGAGGGAGTTCCGCCGCTCACGATCAAGCATCTCAGGTCGGATATTGTTAAGAGACAGCGCGACCTGCATCCTGATATAAAGCTGTTGGATAAGGACGGGAACAGTGTGGCGGCGACAGGGAATCCGGTATCCGCTATGAAAACCTGCGGGGACTGCCACGATACGGAGTATATCGAAAAGAACAATTATCATTCGAGCGTGGGGATGGATGAGCAGACAGAGGCTGGAAAAACACCGGGCGGCAGGGCATGGGATACAAGCCCGGGGATGTTCGGAAGATGGAATCCACTGACATACAGATACCTGAGCGGAGCAGGCGAGAGCAGGTTCGACATGGGAACGGCGGACTGGATAATGACGATGGGGCCACGCCATGTTGGTGGAGGCCCGGCGGTTTACAGCAGGTTTGATTGGACCCCGCTCGAAGAGTCGGCGGCCACAAATGAGGTCGGTCCGGACACCCACATTCTCGACCCGGCTACAGGAAAAGCTGTTGAGTGGGACTGGAAAAAGTCCGGGACTGTAGAGCTTAATTGCTTTATCTGTCATATCAAGACACCGAACAACACGGCAAGGATCAGGGCTGTTCAGGAAGGCGAATTCAAATGGGCCACAACTGCGACGCTGGAGGGGACAGGGCTGGTTGAGCGAAAAGGCAATGAATGGAAATGGGCGGCGGCGGCGTTTGATGCAGATGGTTATGTTGATGCTTCAATGATCAGGATATCCGATCCGCTGAGTTCTAATTGCCGGCTATGTCATGGCAGGGCCTGCAAGTGTGTTGATCCGGTTGTTTTCGAGAACTCACTGGATAACTGGAGCACGGAAACCACCGGCGAGGTGTACTCGCCCGAACGGATTTCGAGAACCGAGATGAATATTAAAGACCGTGCCGGGCTGATGAATCCATGGGATGTTCACGCGGAGCGACTGTTCGAGTGTTCATACTGCCACTATTCGCCGAACAACCCGGTGTACATGATAAAAGAGCCGACCGGCACCGGGCCGGGACACCTGAGTTTCGATGCAAGGAAACTCTCGATCAATGATTACCTTTTCCGGCCTGACCATAATCTGGCGAAAGGACACACCTCGCAGGGAACGATCCAGAGGCGGCTCACCGGTATAATGAGAGATTGCGAGGATTGCCACAATCCTTACAGCGAACATAAGTTCCTGCCTTATAAAAAACTGCATTTCGAGACGCTTAACTGCCAGACCTGCCATGTTCCGAAAGTGTATGCGCCTGCTCGGATGATGACGGACTGGACAGTCATTAATGCGGACGGCACGCCTGTTGTCTACCACAGGGGAGTCGAGGGCAGGGCAAATGATCCGGAGTCTCTTATAACCGGTTACCAGCCTGCGCTGCTTGTGCATACCGAGGATCAGGGCGGAAAGCGGATGGGGCCGCATAATCTTATTTCGTCTTGGTTCTGGGTTGAAGGCGATCCCCCAAGGCCGGTCAGATTGTTCGATCTGAAAAAGGCTTTTCTCAATGGAGATGATTATCATCCAGATATAATCGCGTTGCTGGACGAGGATTCGAACGGTGTTGTTTCGGCTGATGAGTTGAAGCTTGATACAGGCGAAAAAGTGGCGGCGATTGCTAAAAGGCTCTCCGAAGCAGGTGTCGAAAATCCCAGGATCAAGGCAGAGATTCAGCCTTTCACGCTGAGCCACGGAGTGGTTTCGGGAAGCAGCGCAATCAGTGATTGCAGGGCGTGTCATAACCAGAGATCGAATGTTACGAACAGGATAAAGCTTGCTTCGTATTCACCCGGCGGGGTGATGCCCGAGATAGTTGGCGATTCAGAGGTATTACTGTTTGGAAAGATTGTCGAGGATAAAGACGGGGGGCTGTCGTTCAAGCCTGATTCCGATCCCAATGTGTTGTATATACATGGGGTCAACCGCGCGAGGTGGCTGAACATTACCGGGGCGATTCTGCTGGCGTTGCTTCTGTTCGCGATCTTTATCCATTCTTTGCTGAGGATAATAACATCGTCAAGACGCGGGGGTGGGAAATCATGAAAAACGTGAAGAAAGTTTACTTCTATTCACTGTACGAGAGGCTGTGGCACTGGATGCAGGCGCTTCTCGTGATCGCGCTTATCATAACGGGATTTGAAATAACATTTGCGACATTCTTCTCGCTGACAGGGTTCAAGGCGGCTGTTTATCTGCATAATATTGTAGCGTTAATATTTGTTGCCAATGCGTTTCTGGCGTTGTTCTATAACCTCGCGAGCGGTTTGCTTACCCAGTGGATACCCGGTCTTCAGGATTTCTTCTCGCTCGGGTTCAGGCATGCGAGATACTATTATTACGGTATTTTCAGGGGAGAGCCGCACCCGTTCGAGAAAACGCCCGAAAAGAGGCTGCTTCCGCTCCAGAAGATTACTTATTTTGTGATACTGAATTTGCTTGTCCCGGTTCAGGTTGTCACCGGGCTGCTGAAATGGAGCGCGAGCTATGATCCCGGCATCATAGACAGTTTCGGCGGACTCAAGCTGATCGCGACAATCCATCTCGGCGCAGCATGGCTGTTCATTCTGTTCACGATTCTACATGTCTACATGACAACCACCGGCCACACTGTTTTTTCGAGCATTGCGGCTATGATCACGGGTTATGACATAGTCGAGGTCGAGAAGCAGGAAGAGGAGAAAGAAGAGAAGGCTGAGTTCAGCCCGCAAGCTGCACCGGAATCAGAGGAAGCCGAGGATCCTGAAAAAGAAGAAACCTGAAAGCTTCAGGCAAATCTGAATAAATGAAAAGCCGGGACCGCTGTTCCGGCTTTTTTGTTATAGAAATAAGAATTACTGTTTATCTCAATGTGTAGTTGTTGATCTGGCGAGCGAGGTTCCAGAGCGCGAGAAGGTTCACGGCCACGTCGTCGATCGGGCCGGGAAACATGTCGGGCGAGATCATGTACAGGAGCGCGAGCGCGACCCACAGGACGGCTGAGCCTATGCGTGCCCGGCGGCGGGTGACAGGCTGTTTTTGCTTATCGGCAATATTATTGTTCGCGCTCCGGGCGCCGGGCGGCGCAGCTTTGACGTCGATCACTTCATAATCGACATCGATGATGGTGTCGTCGTGCATAACAGTTATCTCCCCGCAATGCAGGCCGCTGAATCTGCACCGCTACATCATAATACGTGAATAGATGGAATAAAGTTCATTTAAAATAAAAAAAGGCGGACCGTTTTGATCCGCCTTTTCGATTATCGCGTGAAGTTGCGTTTACTTCAAATCGTCTTTTGTGATGAGCTTGACGGGAACGAAAATCTGTTTGTCGACAGTTTCGCCGTTTATGATCTTGACGGCGGTCTGCATGGCGATGCGGCCCATTTCCTCGGGCTGCTGGCCTACGGAAGCGGCCATGCCGCCTTCCCGGATTGCGTCGATCGCGTCGTTGTTGCCGTCGAATCCCACGACCATGATTTTTCCCTCCAGCCCGCCGGTCTGGATGGCGCGGAGCGCGCCGAGCGCCATTTCGTCGTTCTGGGCGAATACCGCGTTGACGTCAGGATTTTTCTGAAGAATATTTTCCATGACGGACATGCCGAGGTCGCGCCGGGAGTCCGCGGGCTGTTTGGCAACTATGCTGATGCCTTTTTCGTTCATGATTTCCTCGAACCCCTCACCGCGAAGCTGGGCGTTGCGCGCGCCGAGCTGGCACTGGATATGCACGGCTTTGCCGGAATCGCCGATTTTTTCGGCTATGTACCTGCCGGCCATTCTGCCGCCTTCCTTGTTGTCGGAGACGATGAACGATGCGTACTCGCCGCCGCTGGTTCCGATGTCAACGACGATGATCGGGATGCCCGCGCGGTTTGCCTTGCGAAGGCAGGATGCCGCGGTGTCGGTGTCCCACGGCGAGATCAGGATCGCGGAGACTTTTTTCTGCACCAGATCTTCGATGTCGGAAAGCTGTTTGCCGGAGTCGCCCTGGGCGTCGGCGACGATCACGTCTATGCCGCCGGCTTCGCCTTCTTTCTGAATTCCTTCCGTAACCCTGTTCCAGAACTGGTTTGTGAGCGCGGGTGTCGAATAGCCGATTCGAACTTTGCCGGTGTCCGTGCCGCGTCTCGATGAGCAGCCGCTGAAAGCGATTGCCCCAATCGCCAGAGTGATAATTAACAGCGAGGTGAATTTTTTCATTTCGGGACCTCCTCCTCGGGTAAAAATGTCACAGGCTATTATACTGTATAGCCGGTATAAAAATGAACAGGAAAAAAGGTATTGTTCAGTCGCCCTTTTTTCTGAGCTGGTCTGCGAGCACCGCGAGAATGATGACCGAGCCGATGAAGGCCTGCTGCCAGAAGGCGGAGACTTCCATGAGATTCAGCCCGTTGCGGAGCACGCCCATGATGAGAGCGCCTATCAGCGTGCCGGGTATTCCGCCCTGGCCGCCGGAAAGTGAGGTTCCGCCGATGACGACCGCCGCGATCGCGTCGAGCTCGAAGCCCACGCCCGCCTGCGGCTGTGCCGAGTCGAGCCGGGAGATGAATACTATGGCCCCGATCGCCGAAAGGAGACCGGCCAGGACATAGACCTTCGTTTTTTGCAGTTTAACCTTGATGCCGGACAGTTTTGTCGCTTCCTCGTTGCCGCCGATCGCGTAGATGTAGCGCCCGAACCGGGTGTGCTTGAGCATCAGGTGGCAGGCGAGCATCACGAGCAGGGCGATCAGCACCGGGATCGGGATGTGAAAGATTTCGCCCTCGCCGATTGCGAGGAACGATTCCGGGTAGTTCGAGATGGGTTTGCCGTTGGTGAAGACGAGCGTGAGGCTGCGCAGTATTGTCATTGTGCCGAGCGTTACGATGAAGGGCGCGACGCGACCGTAGGAGATGAGCAGCCCGTTGGCGGAGCCTGCGATGACGCCGACGATCAGCCCCGCGATGATGCCCGCGGGGATTCCGGCTGTGAGCAGGAAGTGGCCCGCGACCGCGCCGGCGAGTGCGAGAAGCGAGCCGACGGAAAGGTCGATTCCGCCTGTCAGGATTATTAGCGTCGCGCCGGTGGCGAGAATCGCGTTGACGGAAATCTGCTTGACAATGTTTGACAGGTTGCCGGCTGTCAGGAAGTTGGCAGACATGATGGTAAGGATAATGCAGATAATGATAAGCCCTACGAGCGGGCCGATTATTCCACCTAATTTTTTTAACACGCCGTATCTCCTTTAAGCTATGTGTTACAAAGTTTACCAGTTTTTAGCGTTTTTTGGTTCAAGGCATTCAAAATTCAGCCTGCGAAGAGAAGCCCCCGCGCGGTAGAAAGAGATGTCGCGCGCGGAAGAAACGTGATGCAGCACCTCGGAGAGTGACTGCTCGCCGATGGCCCAGACGCCGCGGCCCCGGATGACCGCAACCTGGTAGTCGTGAAGCGCGCGCAGCACGGTTTCGAACCCGGCTTCCGGCTGGAGCAGCGGTATCTTGAGGTAAAGGAAGCTGCCCTCCGCGTCGATCGGCACAATGCAGTCGCCGCTGGAGTCGCGGAAGCATTCGGGTGCTATCTCAGGGTGGACCGACCATGCGGCGGCCTCGGCTTCGGCGGGGTAGGTGTGGATCACCGACTGGAATGAGCTGTTGGCATAAATCTGTTTGTGGAACGCAAGCTCGGGCGAATCGCCGGGCAGCGGGTCGAGCGGGAATTCCAGCAGCGGGCCGGGAAGATTCCGGGGCATCGACGCTTTCGGCGCATAAAGGATAGTCGTCGCGCCGCGCAGCGAGATCGAGCCCGAGTGGAACGGGCTCAGTCGCGATTCGAAAATGCGGTGGCCTGTTCTGAAGAATTCCTCCGCAGTGTCCGGCTCGTCGTCGAAATCGCAGTGCCCGTCGCCGTCCGTGCTGTAGACCCCGGGTTTCTCCGGCAGGTTGCCGTCCGGGTCTTTCTCGATGTAATCGGCTACCGCTTCAGGGTCCACGCCGAACAGCCGCAGGAACCACCTGGCGAGACCCGAATTCTCGACGAGCGAAGCGCGGAACAGTGCCTCGTCGGGTGACGTGCCTTTGCAGAACACGCCGTGGCCGTGTGTTATGACAGCCGGGTTGTCCGCGAGATGCCCGGAAAGCTTTGTCACCATTTCGGGCGAGCCGCTGGGAACCGCGAACCATTCCACCGGCACATTGCCGATCAGGTGATAGCCCAGCGGGTCGATCGGCCTCAGTGGTGCGATGGCGTCTTTCGGCGGCTTGGGGCCGTCGTTGAGCGTTTCGATCATCGCGTGCTTGGTATGCGCGTGCATTGAGGCGCTCACTCCCGGAAGCTTCAGGATCGCGGTGTGAATGTCCGTCTCGGAAGACGCTTTGTAGTGTCCGAAGTTAGTCCCTTCGATAGAGGGGAAGCAGATGTCGGTCGGTTTAAGGTCGCCTTTCTGCGAGCCGGTTGCCGTAATCGCCATGTGCGTGTAGCCGTCGGCGTCGGTCCATTTCTGCGAAATGTTGCCGCTGTGTGAGTCTTCTATATCCATCGCAAGCGCCGCGGCGCCTATCGCCGTGAACTTCCTGACGATTGCATCCGTCATTTCTTGAGAAGGTTTTTTTACGATCATCAAATCATCTCCAGGTAAATAATGGGCCGCCGTTCACACCGGCAGCGGGTCAACGCCGAGGTGTTCGAGAGTCGCCGACGTCGGCCGGCCTTCGCTGTCCCAGCCGCTGATGGTGTAGTATCCCTCGCGCAGTTTTTTGATATTCTCGGGCGACACCACGCGGTCCGCGCCGTCCGTGTGGATCGGTTCTTTCTGGAACCTTTCAGGCAGGGAATCGTCATCGGCGGTGAATCCCGCGGCGTTATTGAAAAGCCGTTCCGCGGTGCTGATGCGAATCGCGGCGGATTCGAGCTTCTCGACAGACAGGTCAAGACCCGTCGCGCCGGAAAGCATTCTCGCGGTGACATCCATACCGAACGAGTAGCCGGTGAACCGGCAGATGCCGGCGGAATCCTGAATGATGCCGCTGTTCTGCACGTTGCGGACGGCGAGCGGGCTCTGGCGGAGCGAGAACCTCGGGATTTCCTTCGCGCCGCCGAAGAACGCGAGCGACACCGAATAGCCGCCGCGCAGGTGGCATGCGCCGGTCGGGCTGGTCATGAACCCCAGCGCCTGGGTATAAGATGCGCGGGGATCGTAAGCCGGGAGTTCGAGCCCTTTCACGGACATGGACAACTGCGGCGCTCCGCATTCAGCCGTAAGCCGCTGAGAACCTTCCGCGAGCAGGTCGCCTATGCCGTCGCGCTCCGCAATCGCGCGCACGAGATCGTGCAGCCCCCCGGTTTCGCCGAACGCCAGTTTGTATTTTCCGAGCCGGTCCGAGCCGAGCGCGCCGCTTTCGAGACATTCCATCGCCGCGCCTATCGTGCCGCCGAGCGTGATCGTATCCATCCCGAGCTCGTTGGCGAGGTAGTTGACCGTGGTTATTGTTTCGAGATCGTATATGTCGAGCACCGGGCCGAGCAGGACAACCGTTTCGTATTCCGGCCCTTCGCCTGTCTGGTCGCCCACGCGCGTGTGGCGCGTACACATGATCGGGCAGCGGTAACATCCGCCGGGTTTTTCGAGTATCTTTTCGGCAATAGCCTCGCCGGACATTTTATCGAGGTCGGTCTGTTCGTGGATCGTCGTACTGAAGTTATGGCGCGGCAGCATGTTGATCCAGTTGATCAGGTTGACGAGCCCGGCGGTTCCGAGGGCTCTCATAATGCGTTTTGTCGATGGCGCGGCCTTGAGCCTGTAAAGGGCGTGCTTGCGGCCCGCCTCGAACACATCGGGGTTGACCGGCTCCATTTTCCGGGACCCGCGCACGATCAGGCCCTTGAGCTTTTTCGAGCCGAAGACGGCGCCCGGGCCGCCGCGTCCGTATGCGCGGTTTTTCTCGTTCATCACGGCGGCAAATCTCACCAGCCGCTCGCCCGCGGGCCCGATGAAAAGTCCGCGCGCGCCTTTTCGCTCTTCCGAGCCGAGAACGGCATCTGACGTTTTGTGAACATCCACGCCCCAGAATTCATCTGCGTCGAGGAATCTGACACTGTCGGCACCGCCGCCGTCGATGAAGACGATAACCGGTTTCGCGGATACGCCGCAGATTACAACAGCATCGTAGCCGGTGCGCTTTAAATGAGCGCCCCATTCGCCGCCTGAGTTCGATGAGCCTATGGTTCCCGTCAACGGCGACTTGAACACCATGTGCCCGCGCCCGGTTGTCGGCGCGTTGGTCGCTGTTATGGGCGTGGTCGCGATCACGACAACGCTGTCGGGGCCAAGCGGATCAGCCGAAGCCGGCATGTTGTCCATCAGCAGCCGCGTAGCCAGCCCGCGCCCGCCGATATATTTTTCAAGAATATCCTGCGGGATATCGCGTTCCTCGACGGTTCGCGATGAAAGATCGATGAACAGCGTTATTCCCGAGTACCCTTTAATAACTTCTTCCAAAATAAATCCCCCTCCGGGCCCTCTCCGCGCTGCTGCCGGTTTCTCCGGTGCCCGTCAATCCGGATTTCTCACAGAGAAATCTGGAAAATCGTGATAACACCTGTCCTGCTGCGTTGCGGCATCGGTTCGGGCTCGGTCACATACGCAACAGTATGCTTCCTCACCACTCACTCGCCGCGCCTTGTATTACAGTCATTCTCACGATTTTCAACCTGCATCAGTGATAAATGCAGGTTAACCCATATATATTATCGCCCGCCGACCACGCGGATTCACGCGCGAACCGAAAGAATTTCCTTTTCATAGCTTCGCACGCGCTCCAGCCAGTCCGTTCCGGCAGGCACGCCATTTTTCATGCAGTAGTAATCCCATACGGCGCCCGCGGGCATCGTTTTCAGCTCTTCCATCAGCGCGAGCCTGCCGGTGAAGTCGCCCTCGCTCTCGAATTTCTTCAGCGTCGTGGAAGGTTCGAGCAGCGCGATCATCAGCGCCTTGATCATGTTGCGGGTGCCGATAGTCCATGCGGCGATCCTGTTGATGCTCGCGTCGAAAAAGTCCAGCCCGATATGCACGCGCTCGATGAAGCCGCCCCGGACGATCTCTTCGGCGATCGCGCGCAGCTCGTCGGAAAGTGTCACCACGTGGTCGCTGTCCCAGCGCACACCCCGGCTGACGTGCAGCAGTATTTCGTCCAGCCAGAGCATGACCGATGAGATTTTATCTGAAATGACCTCTGTCGGGTGAAAATGTCCGGCGTCGAGGCAGAGCAGCTTTTTGTTGCGGATCGCGTATCCCATGTAGAATTCGTGAGAGCCGGTGACGTAGGATTCCGAGCCGATGCCGAAAAGCTTGCACTCCACCGCATCGAGATTCAGAGCCGGGTCTATCGGGTCCGCGAAAATGCGGTCGAGAGAATCGCGCAGCCGCTCGCGGGGCGCGTTGCGGTCGGCGGGGGTGTCTTTGTAACCGTCCGGCACCCATACATTCGTCACGCACGGCGTGCCGAGCGCTTCGCCCATCGCCGCGCCGATCTTCCGGCAGGCGATGCCGTGGTCGATCCAGAAGTTCCTGATCGCGCCGTCGGCGTGGCTGAGCGTGAAACCGTCCGCCGCTTTCGGATGCGAGAAGTATGTCGGGTTGAAATCCATGCCCATGCCTTTCGACTTCGCCCAGTCGATCCAGCGCGAGAAATGTTCCGGAGCCAGCTCGTCGCGGTCAACCTTTTTCCCGCCGGTTTCCGCGTAAAAGGCATGCAGGTTCAGCCTGTGAGTTCCGGGAATGAGAGAGAGCGCTATATCGAGATCCGCTCGCAGCTCGCCGGGCGTCCGCGCTTTGCCGGGATGGTTGCCGGTCGCGGCGATCCCGCCGTCCAGACCCGCGTCGGGGTTTTCGAAACCGCCCACATCGTCGCCCTGCCAGCAGTGCAGGCTCACCTGTATTTTCGACAGCCTCTCCATCGCCGCGTCTGTGTCGACGCCGAGCGCGGAGTACCTTTCCTTCGCGAGTTCATAAGCTTTTTCTGTGTTGCTCATTGTCTCTCCTTGAGTTTCATGTATCTTTCAAACGCTTCATCCCAGCCGAAAGCGGAGCCGGGTTCGTATTCTTCTATGCCGAACGATTCCCTGACAACCGCGCGGGCTTCTTCGATCGAGCCGATGTGCCCGGTTGCCCGGGCCTGAACTATTATGTTGCCGATGGAAGTCGCCTCGACCGGGCCGGCGCTCACGGGCAGCCCCGTCGCGTCCGCGGTCATGGCGCACAGCAGCCGGTTCTGGGTTCCGCCGCCGATGATGAATATTCGTTCGAGCGGCTTGCCGCGCACCTGTTCGAGCTGTCCCGCCACGCAGCGGTATTCCAGCGCGAGACTCTCCAGCGCGCACCTGACGAACCCACCCGGTCCGCCGGGCACGGGCTGGCCTGTTTCGCGGCAGAACGCGGCGATTTCATCCGGCATGGATGCGGGATTGAGGAACCGGGCGTCGCTCGCGTTAATGAGGCTCGTGAAAGCCGGCGAATCCGCGGCCATCGCGGTGAGTGTCGCATAATCGTGCTGTTCGGGAAATCCCGCGCGGCATCTCTGCACGATCCACAGCCCCATGATGTTTTTCAGGAAGCGGTACGTGTTGTTTACGCCGCCCTCATTGGTGAAATTGAATCCCAGAGCCGTGCCGTCAGTTATCGGCCGGTCTGTTTCGATTCCCATCAGGGACCATGTGCCCGAGCTTATGTAAGCCCAGTTTTCACCGGAGGCGGGCACGGCGGCGACGGCGGAACCGGTGTCGTGGGTTGCCGGCGCGATAACAGGCACCGCGCCCAGCCCCGTTTCGGCTCTCATGTCCGCCGTGAGCTCGCCCACGATTGTTCCGGGCATCACAACGTCGCGCATGATCTCCGGCGGCACGCCCGCGGCTTCGAGCAGGCGGGTATCCCATCCGTGCTCGTGCGCATTGTAAAGCTGTGAGGTGGTGGCGTTGCTGAATTCGTTTGTTTTCTCGCCGGTGAAAAGGAAGTTGAACAGGTCCGGGATCATGAGAAAATCGCTTGCGGTTTTGAGCAGGGGCGAGCCGCTTTGCGACATCGCGAAAAGCTGGTAGAGCGTGTTGATCTGCATGAACTGTATGCCGGTCCGTGAATAAACCTCGGTGCGCGGCACGATCTCGAAGAATTTCTCCATCATGCCGTCGGTACGCGGGTCGCGGTACGCCACCGGCAGCCCGAGCATCGAGCCGTCGCAGGCCAGCAGCGCGAAGTCCACCCCCCATGTATCCACTCCGATACTTTTCGGCTCCGCGTCACTGCCGGATGCCTTGAACGCGCTTTTCATTTCCTCGAACAGCCGCGCGACATCCCAGTGCAGTCGCCCGTTCATCCGCGTCATGCCCGTCGGGAACCTCGATATTTCGTCGAGCAGGAGTTTTCCGGATTCGAGAGTGCCGCGCACGACACGCCCGCTTTCGGCCCCGAGATCCACCGACAGAAAATTGTCCATGACAACGCTCCCTTCAAACTATGCTACCCATTATATATTTTATATAGTTTCATTCTCAAATCGGTTTTTTTATTAACTTTGTTCACGCTCTATTTATAGTTATATGAATAAATTGGCAAAATATTCTGAAATTTATGGAATTTTATAAAAAGGTAGTCACATACCGGCCTGAATTATGCATGGCTCAAAACATGATTATCAACAGGGGGAAACAGTGATGTCGTGGAAAGAAGAGAGCCTTACCTGGCATTTCGTGGAAAAATGGGCGGACAGGAAGCCCGAAGCGGAAGTGCTGGTCGATGAAAAGGGAAGACTGAACTGGCGTGAGTTCAGCAGGGGTGTTGACCTGGTTGCAAAAGCGATGCTTGAAGCCGGGGTGGAAAAGGGCGATGTGGTCGCGATGCTGGACGTGCCGTGCAACGAGTTTCCGATAGTGTACATGGCGGCGGGTAAGGTCGGCGCGATGTGGCTGGGGCTTGCCCCCAAGTTCACGCTCGATGAGTTGAGATACATATTCAACGACGCGAAACCGGCGGTTCTGTTCACGATGCGGGAATACATGAACGCGGACCTCGGGGAGAATATAAAGGCACTCGTAAAAGAATTTCCGTTTTTGAAAAAGGTCATAGTGAAGGGCGGCGCGCTCGAAGGAACGGAAGATTACTATGATTATACCGGCAGGCCGCGCGAGGAGATGGACGCCGCGCTGGAGGAAAGGGCGGAATCTGTTACGCCGGAAGACGACGCGCTGTTGCTTTACACATCCGGCTCGACGGGGAAGCCCAAGGGCGTTGTGCATACCCACCGCAGCCTGATCGCGAATGTGAGCGTTGCGTCGAGGGAATTCGGGTTCAATGAGCAGTCCCGGTTGATAGTCCACATGCCGATCAACCATGTAGCGGCGGACACCGAGATCGGGCTTTCTTCGATATATGTCGGCGGCGCGCTCGTACACATGGCGGTGTTCGAGCCGGCGAGATCGCTCGAAGTCATCGAGAAAGAAAAGGTAACAGTGACGGGCCAGATACCTGTGATGTATCTCCTTCAGATGAAAACCGAGCGGTTCAGGAGCACGGACTTCAGTGCGGTCAAGTCGTTCGTGTGGGGCGGCTCGGCGGCGCCGTTGCCGATGATACAGGCGCTCGCGGCGATTGCCGAAAAGACAGGTACGATACTTGTTAATGGATACGGAAGCACCGAGGTCGGCGGTTTCATTTCATTCACGAAACGAGACGACGGCGTGGAGGATCTCCAGGGGACGCTCGGCGTTATAGCCGAGCCGCATGAAATAAAAGTAGTGGATAAAGACAGGCGGGAACTGGCGGCGGGCGAGATCGGAGAGTTCGCGTTCAGGGGCCCGTTCCTGATGAAGAAATATCTGAACAAGCCGGAAGCAACAGCGGAAGTTATGGATGACGACGGCTGGTTTTACAGCAGCGACATCGGTTACATGGATGAGCGCGGCTACATATACATCACCGGGCGGAAATCCGAGATGTACAAGACTGCGGGCGAGAATGTTTTCCCGCGCGAGATCGAGGAAGTGCTGGAGCAGCACCCGTCGGTGGGGCTCGCGGCGGTTGTCGGGGTGCCGCATGATTTCTTCGGCGAGGTCGGATGGGCTTTCGCGATGAAAACGCCGGGCGCGCCCGATGTGCAGCCGGGCGAACTGCGAGGGCTGTGCAAGGAAAAACTCGCCGACTACAAAGTTCCGCGCAAATTCATAGTCAGGGACCTTCTGCCTATGCTGCCGAACGGAAAAATAAACAAGCCCGCGCTGAAACGCGAGATAGAAGAGGAAAAATAGCCGTCCGGCGCGTAACTGATGTTTTGATTCGGTCCTAATACCTTTTAGTCAGGGTATAACCTTTCCACCCATAAGGTTTTACCCTGTATTATCGGGCTTCTCGCGGTTTCTATACTGTTTATCATAAATAATATGGAATACGGCACGAAGCGCCTGCCGTCATTCCTGCATGCAGTCGGCAGGAATCCAGAAAACTCCGTTTAGCTATTCTATATTTATTCTGATAATCAATATAACCTGCGCTGCCGGGAAAGGCGGCCTTTTTTCAGGAGTATTTCTTTTTCAGGTTTTCAGCGACGCTTCCGTCCGGCAGTACGTAATCGGGCGAGACGTAACCTTCGTTTTCAAAACGCTGTTTGCGGACGCAGTTGATGCCCCCGTTGAAGCAGTAGTCGTCCACCCATTTCTGATCGATCTCGCCGCGGTCGGCTGCGCGTTTTACGCCGGATGTCGAGTTATACCATCTGCAAATGTTCTTTCCCATTTTTGCGCCTCCATGTTATCAATTAAAGTGTATTGTGAAGAGAATTTCAAACACAATGGCAGTTATAGTGATTCTCATAAATAATCTTGAATACATGCACAAAGGAAATAGCTTTGTGCATGGCACACTATCTTTGTATTTGTGATTTCTGATCGAGTTGTGAATCTGTTTTTATTATGAGAATTACTATAAATACAAGTTTTGTACATAATGCGCTGTGAGAATATCATTAAACAACTCCTCATGATATACAGAGACAGAAATCCATAGTATAAAAAATGCGCTGTATGCTGCCGGTGGAGTGACAGGCGTTATAGAATAGTTGGGTGAACACAAAGCCCGGAGGCGAAAAATGCCGAGATTCAAAACGTTAACCCGGATTTCTCACAGAGAAATCCGGAAAACCGCGATAAGGCCAATCCTACTGCGTCACAGCGGCGATTCGGGATCGGTCACATACGCAACAGTATGCTCCCTCACCACTCACTTGCTGTTCCTTGTATTATCAGCCTTATCACGATTTTTAACCTGCGCTGGTGAGAAATGCGGGTTAAGGATATTTCTTTTATTAATAATGATATCTACTGTTGTTGCGGCGCATGCCGAATACGATGTGAACACGAATACCGTAACGGGCGAGCGCTGGGCCGCCGGGGTTCCGCTCGGCGGGATAGGCTGCGGGAAAGTTGAGTTGCTCACGGACGGTTGGATGGGCAGGGCGACAATAAATAACAATTTCGACAGGGCGACGGGAGTGCTGCGCGGGGCGTTTTTTGCGGTTCGGGCATCGGGCGGCGGAAAAACTGCGGCGCGTATGCTGCGGCTCGCCGCGGATGACGAGTACGTCAATGTCGAGAATATCCAGGGTGTGGAATACACCGGCATGTTCCCGTTCGCGAACATTGTGTATAGTGACACCGGGCTGCCGGTGCGTGTGTCGCTGGAGGCGTTTTCGTCGCTGGTGGCGCATGATACCGGCGATTCGTCGCTGCCGGTTGCGATGTTTGAAGTGACGGTGGAGAACGTTTCGGGCCGGGACCAGGACGTGGATGTTCTCATGTCGTGGCCGAACCTGCTGGGCTATGGCGGCGACAGTGAGAACGAGTGGGACAGCTATGAGGGCAATACGCAGAAAGCGGCGTGGAAAGACGCGCTGTTCGGGCTGAGCTACAGCACAACTCAGGGCTACATGGATATTCGCAAGAACACGCTCGGGGATTATTTCATGGGCGCAGAGCAGGCGGAAGGGCAGTCGGTGTCCTACCTTGCAGGCTGGGATTCGGATGCAGGCGAGATTCCGTTCTGGGATTCATTCCGTGAAAACGGTTCGCCGGCTGTCGATGCCGTGCCCGGAGACGGCAGACCCGCGGGCGCGGTTGTGGTTTCGGGAACAGTTGAGCCGCTGGCTTCAGTCAGCTTCAGGTTTTATCTCGCATGGAATACTCCGAATCATGTGATGGTTTACGACAGGATCGAGCCGGCCGGTGAAGCGGAAGCCGTTGCTGAAGGCATGGAAAATGCGTATGACGGAAGTTCGGCGACATTCTGGCGGACCGGCAGGCGGATGGTTGTGGGCGACGCGGTTGTCGCGGACATGGGAAGGCCGGTTCCTGTGAAAAAAATAGTGCTGGATGCGTCGATTCTATCGAGCGAGTTTCCGAGGGGGCTGAAGGTATCGGTCTCGGATGATGATAAGAGCTGGAAGCCGGTGCTGGACTGGAACGAGGGTGAGATAAGGGCTAACGAGCAGTTGGGAATAGTGACGATGTCAATGCAGCCGGTTGGAGCGAGGTATGTGAAGATTGAAGTAACGGATGCGGGCAAGAATCACACCTGGGCGATCGGCGAGTTGAAAATATACGGGCAGAAGGGAAACAAAACGAAAAGCGTTAAGCTGAAAAGCGTGCGGGCCGAGCTTATGAAAGTAAAATCCCGGCACCTTGTCGAGAATGTGGGGCATTATTACTCGAACCGGTTCGCGAGCGCGCTGGAGGTGGCTTCATACGCGGCGATGAAAAGGGACCGGCTGAAGTTCCGGGCCGGGGAGATAAACAGGCTGATAGCGGAATCGAACCTGCCCGACTGGCTGAAGGCGAAACTGGCGAACAGCGCGTTTCCGGTGATATCCAACAGTGTGTTAACGGCGGGCGGCAGGTTCTCCGTACTCGAATCGCTTCATGACATGAAAGGCGCGCTGGGAACAATGGACCAGAGGATGGCGGCGCACGCATTCTGGACGATGTTTTTCCCGGAACTCGATAAAGCCGAACTGAAGCTGTTTTTCGATTGCAGGCAGGCGGACGGGAGGATAACGCACTTTACGGGTAATGCCCATCAGATTATCGGCGATCCGTCGGTGGATTATGGAGTGACCGATTGGCCGGACCTGTCGGCGTCGTGGGTGATGCAGGTTTTGAAACATTACAGGTGGACCGGGGACCGGGAGTTTCTGGAGCAGATGTGGCCGGGGATTGCCGGGGCGATGGAATGGTTTGTGAAAGCCGACAAAGACGGCGATCTGATCCCGGAGGGCGGAAGCACGTATGATTATGAGGCTCCGGCACTGGGGGCGTTTTCATATTCGGCCGGGGCATATCTGGGCGCGCTTGAAGCGGCGGAAGCGGCAGCGAAGGTGATGGGCGATGTGCAGAAGGAGCAGGAATACGCCGCGCGGCTGGCGGCGGTACGCGGGTCGGTTGTGGATTCATTGTGGAACGGGGAGTATTTCATCAAGCAGAACGATCCGGCGAGAGGAACGCGCAACGGAAATTCGTTCATAGCGCAACTCGCGGGGGACTGGCTCGCGCGGCTCAGCGGATTGCCCCGGATATACGATCGGGAAATGATAACGAAAGCGAATGAAAGCATCATCAGAATGCACCTGGAACCGTTCAGCCCCGTGCCGCCGATGGAGGTTACGCCGGATGGAAAGATGGCGACGCGACGATGTTTTATCATCCAGCACGAGCCTTACGCAGGGATGGAATCCATATACAACGGCTACGTGGATGCCGGACTGGAAGTGATAAAAAGAGTATTCGATACCGTATGGCAGGTCAATGGAGAGGCATGGAACCAGGGCCTTGCGTATTTTGCGCCGGGCGGAGAGCCCGAGGGACTGGCGGATTACATGACATGCCCGGCGACGTGGCATGTGCTGAACGCGCTCAGCGGGATTTCGGCGGATGTGAATGACGGAACGCTTTTCGTATCGCCCCGCGTGTCTGAAAAAATGCCCGCGCTGCGTATTCCGGTTTTCCTCTCGAATTTCTGGCTGTGGCTGGATTATGTGCCCGGGAACAGGGTGTTCAGGGTGAAAGTGAGACGGGTTATCAGTGACGATGGGATTGAAATCAGGAGAGTCCGGGCGGACGGCGACGCGGAGACCGTGGAGTTGAGCAAACCGTTCAAAATTGAAAACGGCGCTGTGCTCGATCTATGGGAATACCGCGATAAGCTTGTACCCGGAGTTGAGGTGGGAGAGGAACAGCCTGAAAAAGAACCACACCGAGGCCCGCTGAAAGAATAGGCCGGATTTCTCACAGAGAAATCCGGAAAATCGCGATAACACCTATCCTACTGCGTTGCGGCGTCGGTTCGGGATCGGTCACATACGCAACAGTATGCTCCCTCACCACTCCCTCGCCGCGCCTTGTATTACAGGCATTATCACGATTTTTAACCTGCACTGGTGAGAAATGCAGGATAGGCCGGTTTGAACTGAATCACGATTCGAATAAAAAGCTTATTTAAAAGTTTTTTTGAGCATGGGTTTGACAAATGCTCGAAAAAATGTAGAATAGCAGATGAAAAGCCTTTGGTTTTGCTGGTCTGGCCACCAGCAGAACTCGTAAACAATTTCCAAAAAGAAAATTCAAAGTGTGTTCGGCGTTGCCGTTTTTCCGGTTTGGGAAAATCCCGTTTCAGGATTAAGGCAAATCCGAATGAATGCTGACAGACCGGGGATTATTCAACTCCAATTCCCATTCAACTCAAACCCGGATGTCACGCATCGTTCCCGGAAATTAAACTTGCAGAAATCATGGATGTAACATTTCAAACACAATCCCAGTTGAGCGCATTGAACCGGGTCCGGTTGAACGACAATGCGTACAGGACAAGTCTTGAACGGATGTCTTCGGGCCTCAGAATCAACAGCGCGAAAGACGATCCGATGGGGATCGGGTTTTCATCGGTAATCGAGGCGCAGTTCAGGGGAACTCAGGAAGCGATCCACAACCTTGAGGATGGCCTGACATGGCTTGACGTGAGATCGGAGGCGCTGAATCAGGCGCTTGAATATACGCTCAGGCTGAGGGATCTGGCGGTGCGTGCCGCGACGGATGCTACCCTGACAAATGAACAGCGGGAATTGATAAATCAGGAGGCGACTGACCTCGTGACGCAGATGGAGCAGACCGGTCGCAACCACCAGGTTACCGGCCATAAATCCCTGTTCGATCCGGGAATGCTGGATGTTATATGGGTGCTGGATGTTACCGGCAGTATGGGCACCTATGCGGCGCAGCTTATCGCGGATGCGGCTTCTATGTATGATCAGTTTGCTGCGGAAGGTTACGATCTCCAGATGGGCATTACCGGGTATGCGACAAATGCAGGTGTCTGGGGGTCATCACTTTCGTTCCATGACAATTCCGGGGGGTTTGTCGGAGATGTCACGACGCTCAAGGGCGTGATCGACGCGGGTATCGCTGGAGGGACCGAGAACGGTTTGACCGCCGTGAACACGGCTCTCGCGCTCGGAGGGCTTGGAGGATCGTTCAGGGAAGATGCGCAGCGCGTAGTGATATTGCTGACGGATGAGGATCTGGATGATTTCGGGATCACGGGTTTCGGATCTAATGACGAAACATTGTCGTTGAATCCGGGAGCTGAAGCGTTGAGGCAGGCGACGGCGGATAACCTGATCGCGGCTGACGCGATGTTCTTCGACGTGGGAGTTGTGACAGGAACGGGAGGCCCCACTGTAAATTCGCCCGATCAGGATCTTCAGGATGTTATGGCGAAGGTTGGGCGGGGCGGCAATTATGTTCTGGACGGGGGCGGCGCGTGGGTCAACAGCGTGACAAGCAGTTTACTGGCGACCGGCGGACCGTGGGACAGCGGTTTCCAGGCGGGCCCGAATTCTTCGGATTATTTTGAAGTGAAGTTTGAAACAGTGACGTCGGTAACTTCCGGCGCGGCTGGAGTCAGTCTCGCGACGGCGGCTTCCGCGCAGGCATCTATAGACACTCTTGATTCGGCGATCGATTTTATACAGGAATCGCAGGTACAGGCAGGTGATGTTCGCAACGCATTCCAGCGGGCAATCGGGGATCTCGAACAGCAGAAAATTAAGCTCATGGATGAAAACTCAAAAATCGCAGATGCCGATTACGCCGCCGAGATTGCAAATATGGCGAAAAGCCAGATTGTTCAGAGCGTAACAACTTCGATCATGACACAGGGCAATATCTCGTATCAGCAGGCCACGCGCATGCTTCTCGGGGTATAAACTCCGAAGGATTTCTCCATTCAGAATCAAATAATTCAAAATATTCAAAACCGGCGACTTTTCTAAAGCTTGATATTAATCCGACAAATAATTAGTATAATTTTCGTGAACATAAAGAAGGAGGCAAAGGCATGGCTGAAGATTTCAAAGCAATGGGAGAAAAATTATTAAAGGATTGGAAGGGTGATAGATACACATTCGGAACGGATGTTCTCGGCGCGGCGGGCAAATATGCTGCTGAATATGGAAAGAAGACGCTTATAGTGGCGGCTCAGTACGGAGAGCCCGGCGGGGAATGGCTGTTGCCGTTTCTTGAAAAGATAGAGGAAGGCGTGAAGGCTGCGGGTCTTGAATATTCGATCGAAAGGGGCGCGCGCCCCAATGCCCCGAGAGAGGACGTCTACAGGATTGCTCTCGCCGTGGCAAAAGCGCAGCCCGACAGCATCATATCGATCGGCGGCGGAAGCACGATCGACGCCTGCAAAGCCGCTGCGGTGCTGAATACTTATGAGGGAAGCGATATCGAGCCGTATTTCGGTGTCGATCTTGTTGCAAAGGCGGCGCAGGAAACCGGCAAACAGCCCCTTCCGGTTATCGCCGTGCAGACGGCGGCCAGCTCCGGCGCTCACCTCACCAAGTATTCCAACATCACCGACCCGGCATCGGGAATCAAGAAACTGATCGTCGATGAAACGGTCGTTCCTCCGGCTGCGGTTTTCGACTACAAGATAACGCTCAACACGCCGAAAGCGCTGACGCTCGACGGTGGGCTCGACGGGATAGCCCATTGCTGGGAAGTCTTCATGGGAGCAACGGGCAAAGTTTATTACGAAGAAATCAGGGACATCACGCTTGCGGCGGTAAAGCTGATTGTCAGCGCGCTGCCGAAGCTCAACGAGAACCCGCAGGATGTCGATGCGAGGGTGGAGCTCGGAATGGGCACCGACCTCGGCGGATATGCGATTATGATCGCGAAGAAGAACGAGGAAACCGGCGTAGTGGAAAAAGGCGGGACAAACGGCGGCCACCTCGGATCGTTCCAGCTCATTCATTATCTCTCGCACGGGCGTGCCTGCGCTCTTCTGAATCCTTATTACACAGTGCTTTTCGCGGATGCAATAGAGGACCAGAACAGGAGCGTTGCGCCGGTTTATCAGCAGGCGGGTTTCATCCCCGCGGATGTCGATATAGCCGCGCTCAAGGGGCGTGAGCTGGCGGAAACGGTTGCGAAGGGCATGATCGAGTTTTCGAAGGCGATCGGGTTCCCGACAACGCTCGAGGAAGCCGGTGTTCCCGAGTCGCAGATAGAAACCATGGTCGAGGCGTCGAAGAATCCGCAGTTGAAGATGAAACTGCAGAACATGCCGGCCCCGCTGGATGTCGAAAAGGGTGAGATAGATTCGAAAATGAAACCCACGTTGCAGTCGGCGTTCAATGGGGATCTGAGCCTGATCCCGTAAAGCCTGGCCCGCGACGGTCAGTAATACAGTTAAAGTCTGATAAAAAACAAAGGCGGGCTTTTCGGCCCGCCTTTTTATTTCATTGCAGTTGTGCTTTTTCAGTCTTTGAAATCGCCCGGTTTTATATTCGATATGAAATTTCTGAACTGATCGATCTCGTCGTCTGTGGGCGGGTTTCCTTCTATGGCGGCTTCGTCGATAATCTTTTTCGCTACAAAAATCGGCGAGTCGGTTCTCAGCGAAAGGGCTATTGCGTCGCTGGGCCGGGCGTCTACCAGTTTGATTCCACCGCTCCCGTCTTCCAGAAGTATTTCCGCGTGGAATGTCCCCTCTACCAGATCGTGAATTCTTATTTCCTGGAGATGAACTTTATAGGTATCAAGGAGCGATTTCATCAGGTCATGGCTCATCGGTCTCGGCACTACCACTCCTTCGAGCGCTATCTCTATCTGTGTGGCCTCGAACATGCCGATCCAGATAGGCAGGTATCTCGGCTGTTCTTTCTCTTTCAGAAGAACTACCGGCACCTTGTTGAATACATCGAAGCGGACACAATACACCTCGACCGGTACCATTTGTGAATCATCCATTTTCAATACCTCTGATTATAATGTCTGTTCACTGTAAACCTAATTATAGACTCTGCCGGTTACATGTTCAATGTTCTCCGCCGTGTTGCGCGGCGACTTTGCCGACAATCAGATTACAGACACATAAAATATTGCTTCTACCAATAGAACAGTAGAGAGAAGTGATTTTGTTTCTGGATTTGAAAAAATCAGTTTTCGGCGGTATTCATCGAGTCGAGTTTTTCTTTGACGGAAATGGAGAACTGCCATGCCTGCTGAAAAAAAACGGTGGTTTTTTCAGGTATAAACTGCATGTAAGTGTACCAGGGCAGAGGCCTGTTTTCCAGTATCCGCTGGCGGAGCAGAAAAAATCCCTGCAGGGATTCCACGAACATGAAAGAGAAGAAATCGAGTGGATTGTCTATGGGCGGCTGGAAGTTGAACGCGTGCATTATATCAAGCCTGTCGCCGGAACGGAGATAGGCATAATAACCGTTCTTATCAATGTCGAAAAGGGTGATTTCGTCGTCGAGCCATTTGACGTCGATTGTGTTGTCGATGAAGTCCATATACGGAAATTCCACGCTTGCGGGTCAGATACAAAGCGGTGTGCCATCATCTCCCATCAGGCTTTGTGTCGTTACGGTTTTAATTATAGCCGCTGTAATGTAAAATTTGTAGCCGGGGATAACCTTCGCGGGGGAGATGTTCAAAATGGTAAAACAATTCAATATCAAATTGAGCACCGGCGGCAACGGGCAGATGGTGGACATAACAGGCGAGGTTTCGGGCGCTGTTCGGGAATCCGGACTCGCCGACGGCATAGCAACGGTGTTTGTTCCCGGGGCGACCGGGGGACTGACGACAATAGAATATGAAGGCGGACTGGAGAAAGACTTTTCGGAGTTGATGGAAAAACTGATTCCCGAGGGGCGGGAATATTATCATAACGAGCGATGGGGCGACGGCAACGGGCATTCTCATCTCAGGGCTTCGCTTGTCGGCCCGTCGCTGACGGTTCCTTTTACGGCGGGAAGGCTGACGCTCGGGACATGGCAGCAGATTATATTTCTGGATTTTGATGTAAGGGCAAGAACGAGAAGTCTTGTTGTTCAGATAATTGGAGAGTGAAGTTATGGGGAGCAGAAAGCTGCCTCTGATAGCATTTGTGGGAAGGCCCAATGTGGGCAAATCGACGCTTTTCAACAGGCTGGTCGGGAGCAGGGTTGCGATAGTCGATCCGACTCCGGGGGTGACGCGGGACAGGATTTTCGGGCGCTGTTCGATAGACGGTTTGCCGGCTGAGCTTGTCGATACGGGGGGGCTGACCTCTTATGGCCGAAAGAGCGAGATGGACAGGAATATCGAAAAGCAGGTGATGATGTCCATCGAGAGCGCGACGCTCGTGCTGTTCGTAGTGGATACGATCGACGGATTGATGCCTGAGGATAAGTACACGGCTGATATTCTTCGGAGATATGACAGGCCTGTGCTGGTTGTCGCGAACAAGGCGGATGATAAGTCGCACGAGGTTTCGGCGTCGGAATTTTTCGAGCTGGGCTATGATGAGCCTGTGGCGGTGTCCGCGCTGCACGGGAAAAACGTCGAGAAATTATTCGCGCGGATTAAGCCCTATCTCCCGGAGCCGGAAGAGGATGAAGAAGGCGAAAAGCCGGTAAGGTTCTGTGTTGTTGGGCGTCCCAATGTCGGGAAGTCGTCGATTGTCAACGCCATTCTCGGCGAGGAGCGCTGCGTTGTGTCGGAGGTAGCGGGAACCACGCGCGACATGGTGAACACAACGTTCAGCCGCGACGGGTCGCCGTATGTGATTGTCGATACGGCAGGTGTTCGGAAGCGCCGCAAAAAAATGGACAGGATAGAGTATTTCGGCACGACGAGGTCGAAGCGTGCGATAGCCGGTTCGGATGTTGCGCTGTTGATTCTGGATGCCCAGGATGGAATTCTCGAGGGCGATAAAAAATTGATCGATGCAATTTTCAGCCTGAAAAAGGGGCTGGTTATTGCCGTCAACAAAATGGATCTCGTGGATAATCCCGTCTATGATGAATTTATTGAATACGTTCAGAATGCGGCTCCTTTTATAAGGCAGACGCCGCTTATTTTCGTGTCGGCGCTGGAGCGCGAAGGAATGGATATGGTGCTGGATACACTGCTTCGGGTTCACGAAAGAATGAATGCGTTTCTGCCGCTCGAACTGCTGAAAAATATTATCTTCGATATAAGGTCGCTTTACTCGCCCGGCTCGAAAGGTAACAGGATGGGTGAGATCAAAGCCGTGGTTCATGATCTTGTGAACCCGCCGCGGGTGGTTATAAAGGTCAACGACCCGAACCTGTTTCCGGAATCTTACAGGCGGCTCATCGAGAACCAGATACGCAGTGTGTTCGATCTGAGCGGTGTTCCGCTGGACCTTGTTTTTATGGAGTCGGCAAAAAAGAAAAAGAAATAGAGGATAGAGCGCCATTTCAGGCGTCGCGGGATGTTATTAAGATACATCATTATTTTCTTCATGACGCTTCTGCTGTCTATTTTGCTCACGCCGGGTTTCGTAAAGATTGCATACCGGCTTGGAGCGGTGGACAAACCGGGCAGGCGGCGGGTGAACACCGAGCCGAGGGCAAGGATGGGCGGCCCGGCGATGTTTATAGCCTTCGCGGTTTCCGTGCTGGCTTTTTCAAAACACATACAGGGCTGGCAGCCGGTGTTGATGGGGTCATTTATCGTGCTTGCCGTGGGGCTCGTGGACGATGTAAAGCCGTTGAAGCCGATGCCCAAGCTTTTTTTCCAGTTTGTCGCGGCGGTTGCCGCGTATGCGCTCGGCGCGAGGATCGAAATGCTGAGCAACCCGTTCGGCGGAGATATGTTCGTGCTTCCGGGCTGGTTTTCGTTCCTGATAACGATAGCGTGGATGGTGGGGATAACGAATGCGCTGAACCTGATCGACGGCCTGGACGGGCTTGCTGCGGGGATCGTGAGCATCGCGTCTCTTACGTTTTTCCTTGTCGCCGTGAGCAAGGGGCAGACCGGGGCCGCGCTGATGTCGCTTGCGATGGTCGGGGCGGCGGGCGGTTTCCTGAGATGGAATTTTTATCCGGCTAAAACATTTATGGGCGATTCCGGCGCGTATTTTCTGGGGTTTGCCATGGCCGCCCTTTCGGTCACGGGCGCTTTTAAAAGCACGACCACTCTTACCCTGCTGATACCGGTGCTCGCGCTCGGGGTGCCGATTGCGGACACGTCTTTCGCGATACTCAGGAGGCTTGCGAAAAGACGACCGGTGATGTCCGGCGCGGACAGGGGACATATCCATCACAGGTTTCTTAACACGGGCTGGCATCACAGGGACGCGGTTATCACCTGTTACCTGATAACATTTCTGCTCAGCTCGATAGCGCTGGCGATAACGCGGGAATGGGTGCTTGCTATTTACCTGCTGCTGTCGGTTTTCGTGCTGACCATGATCCTGATAGGGGCGGGCAAAATATTTAAAAAACAGAGGAAGGGCGGATCTTCGGATGCCGGATAAGCTGAAAGTATGCACGGTTTTTGGAACCCGGCCCGAGGCGATCAAAATGGCGCCTGTGGTGCTGGAGCTTCAGAAACGGAAGGATTGCGAACATGTTCTTATTGTTACCGGGCAACACCGGAGCATGCTCGACCAGATGCTTGATCTTTTCGGGCTGAAGCCGGATTACGATCTGGACATAATGCTGGATCGCCAGACGCTGACGCAGGTTACAACGCGCGCGCTTGACGGGATGGAGAGCGTGCTGTCGGAAATCGCGCCGGATGTTGTTCTCGTCCACGGGGATACGACCACCTCGTTTGTCGGGGCGCTTGCCGCGTATTATGAACAGATACCGGTGGGCCATGTGGAGGCGGGGCTCAGAACCGGCGAGAAATACAATCCTTTTCCGGAGGAGATCAACCGGCACATGATAGATGTTATTTCCGACATTTATTTTACGCCCACCCGGTCGGCGCGGGACCAGCTCCAGAGGGAAGGGGTTGCCAAGGACCGGATATTCATTACGGGCAACACGGTGATAGATGCTCTTCTGATGGTTGCGGACAGGCAGGAGCCGGAAGGGTTTCTGGAAGGTGTGCCGGATTTTACAAAGGTGGTGCTCGTCGAGGCGCACAGGCGTGAAAATTTAGGAGAACCGATGCGCGAGATATGCCTTGGCCTGAGGGATATAGTCAGAGCGCGGGCCGATGTGCAGGTTGTTTTCCCCGTGCATCTCAATCCCGGGGTCAGGGAGCCGGTGTATGAAATACTCGGCGACGAGCCGGCGGTGCATCTTCTCGAACCACAGGGGTACCTGCCGTTCGTGATGCTGATGAAGCGCGCTTATGTTATACTCACCGACTCGGGCGGCATACAGGAGGAGGCCCCGTCGCTGGGCAAGCCGGTGCTGGTCCTGAGAACGGCGACAGAGCGGCCCGAGGCGGTCGAGGCGAGGACGGCCATGCTGGTCGGCCCGGACCGGGAGGGCATTTTCGAGAACACGACACGGCTTATCGATGAGCGTGATTTTTACGAGGAAATGACCGCGAGTCCCAATCCGTACGGTGACGGAACGGCTGCGGCGAGAACGGTTGATTCGTTGCTGTATCATTTCGGATTATCCGGCAGGCCGCCCGTGGATTTCTCGCCCCGTCTTTGACGGTTTATTACCTGGTAAACAAATCAGTTGGAAAAAGGATAATATCTATAAGGACTTTTCCGGGGTTAACCATGCCCGGAGACAGGAGAAGACGGGAAGCATGCTGCCTTACCTTGCGCCGAGGCTGGGTCTTGACCTCGGGACCGGGAAAACAGGACTGGTTTCGGGCAACAGGATAGAATACTGCGAGCCCACGCTTCTGGTTGCCGACGCGAGAACGAGGCGTGTTTCGTACTACGGCAAGGCGGCGGTCGACAGGGTCGGGCGCCTGGGAGCCGGCGCGGAGATGATCAGGCCGGTTGTCCGTGGCACTATCGCGGACTACGCGGCGACCCGGTTCCTGCTGAGAAAGATTTTTTCGAAGGCGATGAAGCCGCCCCGTGTGCTGAAACCTATGGTCGTGGCTTCTGTCCCAATAAAGCTGAGTTCCGTCGAGGAACGTGCGCTGTGCGACGCGGCTCGCGAGGCGGGCGCAGGTCAGATATATCTTGTCCCGTGCAACCTGGCGTCTTATGTTTCAATTTCGAATATTGTGAATGATCCCAGGGGCAGCCTTATGGTGGATATCGGGGCCGGGACTTCGGATGTTTCGGTGATAGCTTCCAACGAGATTATTGTCGGGAGGACGATAGAGTTCGGCGGCGATGATCTGACGGCTGTCGTTCAGCGCGCGATGGAGATGACCTTCGGCGTCGGGATCAGCCGCGAGGAGGCTGTGCAGGCGAAGGTGCGGGTCGGGCTTCAGCCGAAGGGCAACGAGCGGATTCTTATTCGCAAGACGGATTCGACAGGCGAGACAGGGTTCAGAAATGTGGAGATTCCGCAGGAAAAACTTGCCGAGCTGCTCGCGACACGGCATGATGTGCTGCTGAACGGGATCCAGGAGACGCTCGAAGAGACGCCGCCCGAGCTGTACGAGGATATTTTTTTCCGGGGTATGTTCATAACCGGGGGCGGTAGCCTTCTGAAAGGGCTGCCGCAGATGCTGGAAACAAAATTTGATCTCAAGGTTCACATGACGGAACAGCCCGACCTTTCCGTGATCAGGGGGATCGGGAAAATACTCGCGGAGTTCAAGAAGTTCCGCGAGTTTTTCAGACACCATGTAACCTTTTGAGGAATGCTGAAATAATGGAAGCTCTGTTCAGGCCGGTTATCGATATCATTGAATATGTGGGCAAGCTCGCGCTCATGCTGGTGAAGACACTGTATTTTTTCCTGCGGCTTGCGATAGATATCCCGCTCACTATTTTCCACATGTCGAACATGGGCGTGAATTCGATCCCGATAGCGATTCTTGTAGTGGGATTCACCGGCATGATCATGTCCGTGCAGATAATGGAGCAGGCGGTCCGGTTCGGGACGATAGCGCCCGTCGGTGGCGGCATGGCGTTTGTGATGGTGAGGGAACTCGGCCCGGTTCTGACCGCCGTGGTGCTTGCCGGCAGGGTTGGCTCCGCTATAGCTTCCGAGATCGGGACGATGAAGGTCAGCGAGCAGGTCGATGCGCTGAGATCGCTCGCCACTAACCCGATTCAGTATCTTGTCGTGCCGAGAATGGCTGCGCTGATTATCATGATACCGGTTGTCTGCATCCTTTCGACGCTTGTCGGAATAATGGCTTCTTTCTGGGTGGCCAATTTCATGTATGGTGTTGAGTGGGAGATGTTTTACAGCTACATTCCCAGGTTTGTGTCGGTTTATGACATCACGGCAATGATGATTAAGAGTTCTGTTTTCGCGGTAACAATTTCATTGATTGGATGTGTTGAAGGGATGTACACGGAAGGCGGCGCGTTCGGGGTCGGGCAGGCGACGACCCGGTCGGTGGTGGTTTCGATCGTGGCGATTTTCGCTTTGAATTTCCTTTTGACGTTCATTCTGTTCTAGCGGAAGGCTAAATGATAGTAACGAAGAACCTGAAAGTTAAATATGGCAGGACGACGATAATCGAGGGCCTCGATTTCAGCGTGAAAGAGGGCGAGATCGTGTCGCTGATGGGTGGCAGCGGGTGCGGGAAAAGCACACTGCTGCGGGCGATCATGAGGCTGATATCCATAACAGAAGGCGAAATATATATTGAAGGCAGGAGAACGGATAATATTTCGGAAGCGCGCATGAATGAGGTCAGGAAGAAAATGGGCATGGTGTTTCAGGAAGGCGCGCTTTTCGATTCGATGAACGTGAGCGAAAATGTTGCGTTTGCGCTACGAAGGCACACCCGGATGAAAGAGAAGGAAATACAGGAGATAGTGATGGAGCGGCTGGAGGCGGTGGGTCTGGCCGGTTCGGAGAAAAAGATGCCCGACGAGTTGAGCGGTGGGATGCAGCGGCGGGTCGGGGTTGCGCGCGCGCTTGCGCTCAGCCCGAAAATTCTGCTGTATGATGAGCCCACCACGGGGCTGGACCCCGTTCTGACGGCCACTGTCGTGGAACTGATTCTGAAAATGCGCGAGCGCTACGGCACGACATCTGTTGTTGTGACTCATGACATCGGCGCCGCCGCCAGAGTGAGCGACCGCGTTGCTATGATGCACAGGGGCAGGATTCTGGAAGAAGGCACCATGCGCGATCTCGAAGAGAGCAAAGATGAGTATATAAAACACTTTCTCAATGCCATGCGGTATGAAACCCTAAGCGGGAGGGGATAGTTTGTCATGTTCACCCATTATTTCAAAGTAGGGCTCGGTATAATCCTGTCGATAATCATCCTGTATGTGAGTTATACGCAGGTGCAGGAATTCAAGATGACAAAGGATAACAGCTATGCCCTTTATGTGGTTTTCGATAATGTCGAAGGTCTCTCGGTCGGCAATGCGGTCTGGCTTTCGGGAATAAAAATCGGGAAAGTGGAACAACTGGACCTGCGCGACGACGGAAGGGCGGAACTCGCGCTCAGGATAGAAAATCAGTACAAGATTCACAAAGGGTCACAGTTCTCGATCAAGGTGGGCGTACTGGAAGACAAGACGCTCAGCATAGAAAAGCCCGAGGGGCTCAAGCCACCGTATGAGTTTTATGAGCCCGAAGAAAGAATCGAGGACACGAGATCGCCGTCGACGATAGCGGACCTGACCGAGAATGCCAACAGGGCGCTCGAGGAGATAACCGCGATTTTGAAGAACGTTCGCGAGATGGTGGAGAGCGAACAGCTCAAGGGGAATATCTTTGAAACGACTGAGAATATCAAGCTGACGACCGCAGAAGCATACAAGTTCCTAGAAATTCTTAAGGAAACAGGGGTGCGGAACAGAGATGATATAGACGCCACGGTCGGCAATGTCAGGACTATTACAGAGAATCTTGTGGCGACCGCCGAGAAACTCGATCAGCTTGTTGCGCATGTGGATACGTTGTTGACTCATGCGGAAGATGTGATGGGTGATGAGCTTTTCAAGGCGAATATAAAGGGCGCTGTTGCGGACGTCAAAACCTCGATGAGCCAGGTTGAGGAAGTGACCCGGTCGATCAGGGACCTGGTTACCGACGAGGAAATCAATGAGGATTTGAAGGAAACGATAAAGAGCACTCGCTCGACCATGGAGAATGCGGATAAGGCGGTGAGCAGTTTCACGCGAATGCTCCGCGCGATAAACGAGACGGAGTTCAGGCCGGATTTCGAGTTCCGTTATGAGACGAAGGCGAGAGATTATTTCGCGGATATGAATATCAGGATATTTCCTCCGAGTTCCGAGGTTTATTATCTTTTCGGATTCGACGATATAGGAGAGGAAAGCTCGACCAACCTGCAGTTCGGCATCAAGGGAAAACAGCCGAACCAGTGGTATCGCTTCGGAATCAAGAGCGGCAAGCTCGGCGGCGGTATGGAATTTCTGAAGAAAGAGAACCTTTTTTATGAAGCCGAACTGTCGGACCCGAACGATATCCAGTTGAATTTCAGAGTGGGAAGGGGAATAAGCCCCAACCAGTTTGTCATAGTCGGCTGGGAGCGGATTTTGAACGGCGATTCTCTGAGTATCGGATTTCTGGGTAGATACTGATCGCCGCGCGCGGGCTCCCCGCCGGATATCAAGTTGTTCAAGGCCGCTATTTTCTGGGCCTGTCGGTTTTGCTGAGCGCCCACAGCCCCATCGAATTGGCTCGCGCCTTGTCTTCCAGGCTGTTATATCTGTCTTTCAATTCGTGTTTCAGTTCACGGTCGGACAGCGCATAGCCGTTTTTTATCAGAGCCTCGTTCAATGTCGTTCCGGATTCGAATTCGATGTAATATGCATTGTCGGGAACCTTGGATTTCTTTGATATGCCTTTTCTTGAAAGAAAAGCTGTCCTGTCGGAAGTTTCTCTTTCTATGAAGTTCAGGGCCTGCCTGTAAATTCCCCTGTTGCGGCTGTAGAAGGCGCTTGGGTTTTCCAGCCCGATAAGCCTGATTTCCGAGCCGTCTTCCGCGACGATTGTGTCCATCCCATATACGCTTGATATTTTGATTGTTTTTCCGGCGGCAGGTTTTTCAACGTCAGGCACATGTTCGGTTATCTGTTCGGGGACGGCGGCGGGTTCATTGATTTCTGCATGATCGGCCTCTGATTCCTGTCCGGCCAGCAGCCTGTCTATGGCCGTTTTTTTCCGCCTTCCTATATTTTCGCACGAGAAGGATTTCATTTTCTGGCCGCCGGTTATCCGGTCTCTTATCATCTGCTCCATTTTCGGGTTGATCTCGTATCCGATTGATGATCTCCCGCAGTCTCTGGCGGTGGAACAGGTTGTTCCTTCTCCCGCGAACGGGTCCAGAACCGTTTCGCCGATGTACGTGAACATTTTTATCAGGCGTTTCGGAATCTCTTCGGTAAACGGGTTCCATGCCTTGTTGTTTTCCATGTTGTCCGGGAAAGTCCAGTTGGAGTTGAAATATCGTTTACACTCGCGGTCGGAGAGTTTTGATTTTTCTTTTTCGTGTTCTGCCGGAGCCGCAGCGGAGCCGGGCTTCGCGAAAACAAGAATTGTGTCCGTCGATGGCTGGACCATGCATTCTCTCGGCATTCGCGCCGACATGTCGAAGCTTTTTGCGTTCTCGGTAACTCTGAAAATATAGGGTCTTCGCTCCAGCCCGAGCGACAGGCAGTCGCGCTCGAAGATCATGGCCGGCGATTCCTGAAATTTTCGAATGCTCAGCGCGGACTCGATAGTCGGACTGACGTGTATGCACATGATGCAGCCGGGACTCAGGACCCGGAAACATTCTTTCCATACAAGGTAAAGTGATTTAATGTAAGTTTCCACTTTTTTGGACTGCCCTATATTGCTCGGTCTTTCGAAGGGTTTCGGTTTCCATTCCGGTGGTGAAGCGATTATCAGTTGGACCGAGTCGTTTTCGATTTCCGGCATCAGGCGAGAGTCGCCGATGAATATTCTGTGTGAGTTTCGTGAAACTGCTTTTTTAGGCCTGTACATTGATTTCCTCGTCTTCCAGAGTGTGCTCGGGCATCTCAAAATATTTGTGGAATTCCGACGGCAGTTCGTGATATTCGTGCTGTTCGGCGATCGGAGATAGGTCCACGGAGTTGTAAGTGTTCCAGAACAGAACGGTTTTTCCCGAGAGGTCTTTTTCCTTCGACATCCCGATAAGCCCGGCGAAAGCCTTCCCTGTGTAAACGCCTTCGAGCCCGATCTCGCAGTGTTCTTTAACTACATCGATGGCTTCGCATCCTTCGCATGTCAGCCTGCCGTACTCGCCGCCGAAGTAATCGGTGATAAGCTCGACATCGAAAGGAGTAAAAATGTTCAGAGGGAAGCTCTGATCACTGGCGAACAGTTTGATTGAAGCCCTGTTTGCGAGAGAAGCGAGAAGCATCCTGTTGGCGGCTTTCCAGTCCGTGACCCTGACCGGGATGACTTTTGTTTTCAGGCCGGCGGCTTTGCAGCCGGCGATCAGGCCGGACGCGGTTCCGCAGGTTCCTGCGGCGACAAATATATAATCCGGCTCCGGGAGCAACCCTTCATTGATCTGCTCTTTCAGCTCGAAAGCAGCGTTTATATAGCCGATTACTCCTAATAATGACGATCCGCCCGCGGGGATGACGAAAGGCGGGCGCTTGTCCTCGATGGTGTGGCGCGCTATTGCCGCGAGCGCCACAAGAGGGGCCTCGGAAAACGAGCCGGCAAGGTTAAGCTCGGCTTCATAGTGCAGGTCGCAGAGCATGTTCCTTTTGACGGTGGCCGTGACGGGCTGCGGTACCAGGACGCCGATACTGCCGAGTCCGTGTTCATGTGCATGTATAGTCGTTGCGAGAAAATGGTTCGAGCCGATGCCGCCGAATGTCAACACCTTTCGTGCGCCTTTTCTTTGCGCCTCGGCAATGATGAAATCGAGTTTTCTTATTTTATTGCCGCCGTATGTCGGGTTTGAAAGATCGTCTCTTTTGATAAACAGCTTTCCGATATTCAGGCATTCGGCCAGTTCCGGGGTTTCCTGCACCGGTGTCGGATAATAGCCGATGGGGATCCAGTTCATTTTGTCCGCAAGCCTTGGAAATTCATTGAAGAGTTCTATGTTTCCGAGCTGTCCTTTTGTATCCATTGTGTTGACTCCAAAGATGTAATTCCGCCGGATAACGATAGGGCGGTGATATTCGTTGCTTTGCCGGGTACGGCAGGCCGGTTATGCGGCAGTACGCGCTTAACCACGCTTTATAAAAAATTTTGGGAAGACCTTTGAAAAGCAAATTACAGAGAATCAGTACCTGTATCCGAAATCGATTGTGTAGTATTTTTCATCGAAGCAGTAATTCATCTTTAATTCGGCTTTAGACCTGAACCGCATACCGAGAATTCCATGGTAGTCCATGCCTTCCATGGATTTCTTCTTGTAGTCGGAAATTCCGTCGTATGTTATTGCTCCATGGATCTCGGAAGAAGCGCTTCTCCAGCCCGCGCCGAGCCCTCCGTACATGCTGCTGCCGGTTCCGGTGAACGTATCGAGTTCATCCCAGATGTAAGCCACCGAGAATTCCATAATGCGCAACTGATAGTCGTATTTCTGGCCCGCGTAAGAGGTGGTCAGCGAAGGCCTTGAATACATCGCGCTGTAAACAAGATAATTTTTGTCTTTTCTCGGCTGCCAGTAATCTATGCTGAACATCAGTGAAGGATCGCGATCGATAACATTCCCGGGCACATCGCTTTCATTGAGATAAAAATAACCGGCATGCATTACATAATACGGATCTTTGCCAAGCACTTTTGGCGCCTCGGCAGCATCTTCGGTCTTTGTATCATCTTTTTTCTCATCGCCGCTGCTTGCGCTTGAACCGCGGGAAGAACTTCGGCCGCCTCTTCTTGAAGAAGTCTTGCTCGAAGCTTCCTCTTCTTTCTTTTCGGTGTCCGCGCTATCAGCAGTGGTTTTCGACGAAGTTCTGCTGGATCTTCGCCTTGAACTGCTTTTTGATGTCGAGGAGCTGCTGCTTTTCTTTTCTTCGGTCTTTTCTTCGTCGTCCCCTTTCTTTGATTTGGAAGATCTTGACGATCTAGATGACGACTTTTTAGTTTCAGTTTTTTCTGCCGCTTTGGGCTCTTCTTTTTTAGTTTCGGTTTTTTTAGTTTCAACAGCTTTGGTTTCCGCCGCCGGTTTTGCCGCGCCCGCAGGCGGGGTTGAGGTCACCGTGTCGAGCTCTTTCATCTTGTCCGCGCCGGAAGTGATTTTTGCCTGAACGTAAGCATTCATCACTTTTGTTACCTCGACTGTTCCGACAAGCTGACCGTCTCTTACGACGCTAAGCTCCTGGCCCTGAACATAACCGGCCTGTTTTCCCTTGTAAATGAGCACTGATCCGTCGTCCAGGATGAGGTCCAGCCTTGTTTCAACAGCCTGCGCTTCAATGCTGAAAAAGCATAATGTGATGGCGAACAGCGCCAGATAAAGGATATTTCTCCGAGTGCCAGTTTGCATCTTCATATCAGATTCCAAAACCCCTCTTATTCTGCTGAGTAACAAATTATATCAATACTATATATTCATTGCAAGTCACTATTTTTATACAACATTTAATAATATTACTTTATTTAAAAGAATTTTCTCGATTCAAGTTAGCCATTCAAGGCTTAATTCTTTCAGCTTTTCAGTGCCCGGCATTCCTTTCTCAGCGTCCCAGCCCATGAAGCTGTAATAGGTTTTCTTCGCGGACTCGAACAGATCGCGTTTAACACAGCAGCCCTGCGCGTCGCCTTCCGGGATCGGGTCGAAAATCCTGTCGGGAAGTTTATCGTCCGCCGCCGTGAAGCCTTCTCTCTCGTTGAACATCCGCATCATGTTCACCCTGCGTTCGCCGGACTTCATAATTTCCCATAGAGTCATCTGCCATCCGGTGATGGCGGCTATGAAATTTTCCAGGTCTTTATAATTGAAGAGCGCATCGGGGCCCCAGCAGAACGCGCACAGCGTCAGCGTGTCCAGTGCGCTGTAAAAAAGCTGCGTGTAGTACACCAGCTTGACTTTTTCGTAATCGAGATCCGAGAACGCCCTTTGAGAGTAGAGACCCAGCGCCCGGCCCGCTTCGTTCGGCCCGGCTATCAGCCAGTCGTGTTCGGCCGACATGTGATCTGCGCCGAACGCATTGACCGCATAGCTCAGCGCCTGTGACATTTTCACCTGCGCCATGTGTGCCGGGAAAGGTAAACCTTTGGCGTGTATGGCGAACTTTTCAGTCTCCGCGCCGAATTCTTCAATCGACCTGTACATCCCGTCGGCAAGTATGTCGCCGATGCCTTCACGCTCGCCGATTTTTCTCACAAGCTCGAGCATAACGTCGGGGTTTGCGAATTCGAGCGTGAGCCCATCGGTTTTTTCGGTTCCGATAAAGCCGTTTTCGAAACTTTCGATCGCATAGGAGATCATTGCGCCTGTAGAAATGGTGTCCATTCCATAAGCGTTGCAAAGCTCGTTTCCCTTCGCTATCGCCACGATGTCGTCTATCAACAGGTTCGAGCCCAGCAATCCTATGGTTTCAAATTCGGGGCCCCCGTATTCGGGATCGACATTATATGGCTCGGTGGCGGCAACCCTGTTTCTGCATTTGACCGCGCATGCGAAGCAGGTGTCGTTTTTCTGTTTTATGGTGTCCCGGAGAGTCTCGCCGGAGATTTTTTCCATGCCGTCGAAGCTGCCGAACGCAAAATTTCTCGTGCAGAGGTTTCCCACCGCCGCCTGGAGCCGCACTACGCCGGGGGTTCCCATATCCTGCAGAAGATTGTGGAATTTCGAATTGTTGAAAGCTGCGATCCCTTTTGCCGCGAAGTCCTTGATCGCTTTGGGATCGGCATATTCATAAGATCTTTTGCCGCGGCATGCGATAGCTTTCAGGTTCTTGCTGCCCATGACGGCGCCCAGACCTGTGCGGCCCGCGTAATCGCCGCCGTCGCCGGAAATGTTCGCGAACTTTACGAGCTTTTCCCCGGCAGGCCCGATGCAGGCAATCTGAGCTTTTGGATTATCGAGCTGTTTGCGTATCAAGGCTCTTGTGTCGCCGGTTGTTGTTCCCCAGATGCCTTCCGCGTCGAGCAGTTTCGCTTCGCCGTTTTCGATCCAGAGGTAAACCGGTTTGTCGGCTCTGCCTTTGAGAACAACCGCGTCGAAACCGGAGTATTTCAGCTCGGGCCCGAAGTTTGCCCCGCACTGCGCGTCGCCTATCGTGCCTCCGAGTGGTGATTTGCCGGTGACCGTAAAACGGCTTACGCCTGTTACCGCAGCGCCGGTCAGAACGCTCGGCGCGAAAACCAGTACCGATTCCGGGGCCAGCGCATCTGTGCCCGCGGGCATCTCGGTGAGGCAGTAATATACGCCCAGCGCACTGCCGCCCAGGTATTTCCTGTAAAATATCTCGTCCTTGCACTCGATATCGATTTTCCCTGATGAAAGATCGACTTTGAGTATTTTCCCGTTATAACCTTTTGGCTCCATGGTATCTCCCGCTTCTAAAGATCGTAGTAAAGCTCGAACTCGACAGGGTGCGGTCTTGACTTTATCATGGCAAGTTCGCTTCTTTTGAGCTTAACCCATGTGTCGATAATTTCCGCCGGGAACACGCCTCCGGCGGTGAGAAAATCGTTGTCCTTCTGGATCGCTGCAAGCGTCTCTTCAACCGAGGAGGGCGTGCTCTTGATTTTGGCTTTTTCCTCTTCGGGCAGTTCGTAGTTGTTGAAATCGTAAGGCCCGTAGCCTTCGGCGGTCGGGTCGATCTTGTTTCTGATTCCATCCAGGCCGGCCATCAGCTGGGCTGCCATCGCGAGGTACGGGTTGCATATTCCGTCGGGCAGCCTGTATTCCACGCGCTGCTCGAACTCGTTTTCCGCGTAGCCCGGAATCCTGATTGAAGAGCTGCGGTTGGATTCGCCGAAGAAGAGGTTCATCGGCGCGGCCATGCCGACGCCGAACCTGCAGTATGAATTGGTGCTTGGATTTGTTATAGCCATTATAGCGGGTGTGTGTTTGAACAGGCCGCCGAGGTAGTTCAGCGCCATCCCGCTGAGTTTCGCATAGCCCTTTTCGTCGAAGAACAGGGATTTTCCGTTCTTTGAAAGATACTGGTGGAAATGCATGCCGCTGCCGGGTACATCGTGCATGGGTTTCGGCATGCAGGTCATGGTTTTGTCGTACTCGCGGCAGGTGTTTGAAGCCATGTATTTCATAACCATGATGCAGTCGGCCATCTTGAGCAGCGGCCCGATATGAGGCTCGATTTCGGACTGGCCGGGGCCGCCGAGCTCGTGATGGTGATATTTGACGGGGTAGCCCGCGTTTTCGATGCGTCGCACGATTTCCGTCCTGATGTTGAACAGCCGGTCGCGCGGCGCGTCCGCCTGTCCGACGCCGGTTGCCGGGAGCTTGCTTCCGAGGCTGTTTTCGTCTTCCGCGTTCCAGAAAGCCCAGTCGCAGTCTATCTCGTAGAAAGATTTCCAGATGAAAGAGCCGTAGCGCACGCGGTCGAATATGTAGAATTCGAGCTCGGGAAGCCAGAGAGATTCGGCGTCGATGCCGCACTCGGCGATGAAGGCTTCCGCGCGTTTGGCGATGCGTCTCGGGTCGCGCTCGTAAGGCGTGCCGTCGTTGTTGTACAGGTCGCATATAACGCTGAGGGTTTTCGCCTCATAGAAAGGGTCGAGGAATGCCGTTGTCGGATCCGGGATCACTTTCATGTCGCCCTGGTTTACCGCCCGGTATCCGGGGTAGGGCGAAAGGCTGATGCCTGTCCCTTCGGTAAAGATCGATTCCTTGAGATAACGTGTCGAATACGTCATGTGGTGCCACCTGCCGTGCAGGTCGATCACCTTGAGATCCAGCATTTCAACATTGAGGTCCTTGATGAACCTTAGCATTTCTTCTGAATTGGAAAACACCTCGTTTACCCCTCGTTTAAAAGATTTTGCAATACTCGGATTGTAATGATGTAAACATCATTTTCAAATTATGTGGCGTAATATCCGCCGTCACAGACAATTTCCGATCCCGTCATGAATTTCGATTCCTCGCCGGCAAGGAAGAGAGCGAGGTTTGCGATGTCCTCGGGCTGGCCGAATTTTCCGAGCGGTATGCTGCTGAGACAGCCGTCGAGCCATTCCTTGTTCTGCATGTATTTGTGCTGCATCGGCGTGTTGATCATGCCCGGGTGGATGATGTTGCAGCGGATGTTGAATTTCGCGAACTGAACAGCGATGGATTTCGTGAGAATGATCAGCGCGCCCTTGGCGCAGTTGTAGGCGTCCTGCGGAATGCTGGAGCCGGTGAGCGCCGAGATGGAGCCGATGTTGACAATCGAGCCGCCGCCGCATTCCTTCATGATCGGGATACCGTGCCTGCAGATGTAAACCGGTCCCATGAGGTTGATATCCATGCTGACTTTCCAGTTTGCCATGTCTATGTCAACGAGCGAAACATCCCTGTCTTTCCAGAGCACGCCTGCATTGTTGTAAAGCACGTTGAGTTTTCCGAACGTATCGGCGGTTGTTTTGACAAGGCTTGCGCAATCTTCTTCTTTTGAAACATCGCATTTGACAAAAACAGCTTCGCCGCCCTGCTGTTTTATCAGCTCAACAGTTTCGTTGCCGGCATCTTCGTTGACATCTCCGACCCCGATCTTCGCGCCGTGTTTCGCGAAAAGCAACGCCGCCGCGCGGCCCTGTCCCATTCCCGACCCGGTGATAACAGCAACTTTTCCATCAAGTCTTTTGTCGCTCATTCTTTTTCTCCTATCAAAGAATTTAAGGACGGCCCCGAAAGAGCCGCCCCATAAAATAAAATGCAGGTTTTATAATTCCCGGTATACCGGCGGACCGATCGCCGGGATCAGCCCATTTCAAAATATTTTCTACGCTCCCAGTCGGTAACGTACTTGTTAAACTGTTCGACATCCCACATCCCTATTCTCACATAATGGTCAACCACATCGTCGCCGAAAACAGCACGCGCGACCTCGCTGTTGTCGAGGTTGATCAGCGCGTCTTTGAGGTTGTCCGGCAGGAGGGGCAGCGCCTTTTCCTCGTAGGAGTCGCCCTCGATGAACGGACCTACCGGCTCCAGCTTGTTCTCGATCCCGTACAGTCCGCTGCCCAGGCATGCCGCCAGCCCGAGATGGCTGTGGGCGTCTGCGCCGGGAACCCGGTTTTCGATCCTGAACCCGTTGCCGGAACCGCAGTACCTGAAGGTGGTTGTCCGGTTGTCGCCCCCCCAACTAATATTGTATGGAGCAAACGATTTTGGCGTATATCTTTTGTAAGAATTAATCAGCGGCGCGTAGAAGTACTGGAAATCTTTGCAGAGCTGCATCAGGCCGCCGAGGAACCATCGCATATTGTCGGACATGTTGTGTTCTTTGCCCGGTTCCCAGAACAAGTTTTTCTTTGCCGCCTTATCCCAGAGGCTGACATGGATGTGAAGCCCGCTGCCTGAAGCGTCGGTGGCGTGTTTCGCCATGAAGGTCGCGACCAGGTTGTTCATTGCCGAGATTTCTTTTATCGCCTGCTTAACCAGCGTGTGGCGGTCGCCCATTTCCAGCGCGTCCGTGTAGCGTATCGCGAGTTCTTCCTGCCCGTGGCCCCACTCGCCCTTCGTGCTTTCCACTTCGAGACCCATGTCGTTGAGGTGTTTTCTGATCGGACCCAGAATCCATTCGTCCATCGAAGCGTGGAAAACCGAGTAGTCTGTATAACATCTCGAAGTCGGTTCGAGGTTTTTGTAACCTTTTTCTTTTATCGACTGCAATGTTTCGCGGAAAAGGAAGAACTCGAACTCTGCCGCCATGAAAGCCTTGAACCCCATCTTTTCGGCTTTTTCGGCCTGCCTTCGCAGAATCGTTCTCGGGGCGATGCTTACAGGGTTGTTTTCCTCGTCGCAGGTATCGCAGAGCACAATGGCGGTTTTCTCGTGCCACGGCATCATGCGCAGCGTGTTGAAGTCCGGGACGGCTTTCATGTCGTGGTACCCTGTGTGCCAGCCGGTGAATTCGAGACCCGGAATCAGTTCCAGGTCCATGTCCCATCCGAAATTGCAGGTGCAGGTGTTGGTTCCGCCCTCGAAGCCGTCAATAAAAGCATCGGCGCAGAACCGTTTTCCGTAAAGCCGTCCCTGCAAATCGATTCCCGCAACCACAATTGTTTCGATAGTGCCGTCTTTAACCAGTCCGGGGAGTTTGTCCGCCTTGATTTTTCCTTTGATTTCAGCCATTCTTATTCCCCCTTGATGAGTTTTATTCGATCACACGTGTTCCCAGTTCATCTACGCTGCATATATGGACAACCGATTCAAGCCCGTTTCTCATGAATGCGGTTTTCATTGACTCACCGATGAGGTCTATCCCGGGCCTGTTTCTCGCAATCGCGAAAACGGAAGAGCCGCCGCCGCTGATGGAACATCCCATCGCTCCGTGGTCCATCGCCGCGTTTTTCACATCATCGAATCCCGGTATGAGGCTTTTGCGGGCAGGCTCGATTATCAGGTCTTCGATCGAGTGTTCCAGGAGATTGATGTTTTTTGTCAGGAATGCCGCAACGATGAACGCCGTGCTGGACATGTTGGAGACGAATTTTCCTAAAGGAACCTCTTTCGGCAGAACGGCCCTCGATTTTTTCGTGGGCATGGGGTACATCGGCGTTGCGAGGATAATCGCCAGCTCGGGTATCGTTCCGAGAGGCACGATCCTGATGGAGTCTTCCGAGCACTTTGTCAGAACGCAGCCCCCGAACAGGGAAGCGCCTGTGTTGTCGGCGAAAGCGCCGCCGCTGACGGCGGCTTCGCCCTCGGTGCAGGCTTCGAGCAGCGCGACCTTTTCGAGCTTGTTTTTCACCAGCTCGTTTGCCGCGAACCCGCCCGCGACCGCGCTTGCGGCGCTGCTGCCCAGCCCCGACGGGAACGAAACGCCCTTGTGTATTTTCAAATCAATGCCGATGTCGGAGCCTGTTTTTTCAAGCACCTTCATCGCGGCGATCGCCGCGGCGTTTTTTTCGGGCTCCAGCGGCAGCCGGCCACCGTCGCCCGTTATCTCAAGAACGCCCACACCGGGCTTATTTCGAACAAATGCCTCAACTGTATCCCCACAGTTTGATATCGCCAGTCCGATCACATCAAATCCCGGCCCAAGATTCCCTATTGAAGCCGGCGCGTACACTTTCACTTTCTGCAAATCTCTTTACCTGCCTCTGGATTATTCGGCTTTTTACTGCTCTGCCAACTGCCGCACGATTCCTATGAAGTTTTTCATTACAACAGGCCCTTCGGATTTCTCCAGCGACGCTTCGGACAAAACCCTCCAGTTCGGATCAAAACCCCTTATTCCGGCGTCCATTTCAGGATGGAACTGAACCCCGTACACGGGTTTGGTACTGTGCCGCATTGCCTGTACCGGGCAGTCATCGGTTGACCCGATGACATCGAAATCCGGCGGGACCGAGGCTACCATTACCTCGTGCGCCACGGGCATCCGCGAGGTTTTTTCAAGCCCTTGGAACAGGGGATCGTCTTTGAGTATCCGGATGTCTTTGAATTCCACAGTGAGGGAGGATTTCTTTTCAAGCTTTCCTCCCAGCGCTTGCGCTATCAGCTCGTGTCCGAAACAGATAGCGAGCATTGGGCGCCCGACCGAGAAAAAGCCTGCTGTAAAGTTGCCAAGTTCCAGTATCCAGGGTTCGGGGTCCAGCGGTGAATGGAGCGAACCCGCTACGACAAGAGCCGCCACGTTGTTTTCAATCGACCAGCTTTCAGGGTCGTCAGGGATGGGATCGTTCATTGCCCTCAGCCGGAACGGCTCGAAATCCGGTCTCACGTAACTCGAAACCCGGTTGTAACAATAGTCGGCGAGGTCTCCCTGCAAACAGTCGGCTATCGCAATTCTCCTGAGTGTCATTTCCCTGAAGGCCCATCCTGATAACGCGCTCTGTGCCGTGTTTGATGGGATATTTTAGCACAATAGATATTTATAATACAAATACACATTAATACAAATTTTCCTGTTTAACAGGTAATTTATGTATAATTATTACGAAATCTGCATAATAATCAGGAATCGCTTTATTCTGTCAAGGAGGCTGTTGGCTTGAAACCTGAAAAAACGACATACGATTTTCATCAACTGGAAGTTTTTTGTGCCGTGCTGGAGAAAGGCAGTTTCAGCGTGGCGGCAATGCATCTCGGGATCACGCAGCCGACTGTGAGCGCTCATATAGCAGCAATGGAAAAAGGCGTCGGAGCGATCCTGATCGACAGGAAAGGAAGAAAGGTCGAGCCCACAAAGGCGGGCAGTCAGCTATACGGGTATGCAAAGAAAATGCTTGCTTTGAAAGAGGAAGCGGACATTTCTCTAAGCGGAGTCATAGATGTTGTAAGGGGCGATCTCGTTATCGCGGGCAGCAATATTCCCGGGACATATTTTCTTCCGGTTCGCGCGTCGGAGTTCATGAGAAACAACGTCGATGTGAGGGTTAAGGTTCTTATAGGCGATTCCAGGGATGCGACGAATATCGTCGGATCGGGAGAGGCGGAACTTGGAGTTGTCGGGATGAAGCCGAAGGAAAAGCACTTCGATTCCGAGCCGCTGTGGGAGGACGAGCTTGTTCTCGCGGTTTCATCGGGACATGACTGGGCGGTAGCGGGCCGGAATTATGTGACGCTGAAAATGCTGTCGGAAGAGCCGTTTCTGATGCGTGAAAAGGGGTCGGCGACGCGCGAATTGATGGAGAGCAACCTGTCGGAAAAGGGCATTAAGCCGGGCACGATGAAAGCCGTGTGCGAGCTCGGCGGCACGGAGGCGGTGAAGCAGGGGATCATATCGGGCGCGGGTGTTTCCATATTGTCGCGGAATTCGATTATCAACGAGATGGCGGCAGGCCTCATTACGGAAATCCCGGTGCGGGGAGTGAGGTTTGCCCGGAACTTTTTTCTGATCAGCGATTCGAGGAAAACTCTGTCTCCGGCGGCAGCGGCGTTTGCCGGATTTCTCAAAGAAAGCTGAATCGGCAAATATTAAATTTTTATCCTGTACAGGCCCGCGGTACCTGCCGCGTAAAGGATGCCTTCACGGTCGTCGTAGCTGAAATATCTCGGGAACGGCAGGAAAAATTTCGATTTCAGCTCCAGTGTCTCAAGGTCATAAATCTCCACAACGCTTGATATCTGGCTCCCGACGAAAAGGCGGTTTCCTTTTCGGTCGACGGCAAGCGCGCGTGCTCCGAATCCGGACCTGATTACGCGCTCGACTTCAAGATCGTTCTGTGAGATCACCGCGATGATCGACCTGAACGGCACGCTCATGAACAGCCGTTTGCCGAGATCATCCCGGAGTGATTCCCATATTAGATAGCCGGTGAGTTTCGACCTTACCAGTTTTCCTTTTTCGAGGTCGATTTCGTTTATGAACGGCCCGAGGAAGCACCCGAAAGTGAATGCCGTGTCGGCCTGCTCGTCGATTTCGATCCGCACCATTCCTCTGCCTTTCGGCTTCGATTCGGTCGGCGCTTCGACGTCGGAAAGCGTTTCCCTGTCGATGAAAAACAGTTTCCCCGAATCATCACAGCCTACCAGAATCCGGCCGCGCTCCCTGTCGATTGCGACCGCGTTTGCCTGCGCGCAATGGTTATGCGGAAGGCTGACGGCTTTGACCTGTCTGAACACGGTGTCGTCGATCACGACAAGCTGCTTGTAACCCGCGCCGTATACAACCACGTAGAAAAGCCCTTTCTCCCGATCGTAAGCCATCTGTCGCGGATAGCCGAAAACACCGAGAGTTCCTTCTTTTTCGAGCGTGGCCCGGTCGATCCAGTCGACCGACGATTTCTTTTTGTTGAGGTATGCGAGATGAACGCCGTCGTTTGCGAGTTCTATTCCCGCGCCGCCGCCGAGTTTTTTTGAGGACTGTGTTATTTCCGGCGCTTCGATTGTGCTGTTGAGGCCCGGTATCCAACTGAAGTAGAGCGGGAAAATAAGCAGCCCGGCGGCGAGGGCGGCTTTCCTGTTTTCCACTATGTTGCGCCATGCCGTGGCCCTGATAAAAAGCGGCAACATGTCTCTTTTGAAGTAAGCTACGCACATGAAAATCAGCAGGAAAGAAATCGTCAATCCTTTTGCGGGGATGCCGGCGACAGATTCCGCGCCGAGCGCGAAGAGGGTTATGCAGACCGGCAGGATGGTGAAGAATTTTATAGCGGGCCGGACCCCTCTGTCCGTCATGATTTTCAGAGCCGTTCCCGATATGGCAATGGGCACAAGCGCGCACAGCCCGAACACCGGGTCGAGAGACAGCGCGGCGACAAGAATGCTGAGACAGTAGAGCGAAAACGCGCCGCGCAGTAAAGATTCCACGGCATCGGCTGATTTGAATATCCAGAGCACGGCCGGGCCGATTTTTTCTTCCGGCACAAGGCTGCCCGTGCGCTTCAGCACCCTGAAGACAATGTTTATCACGTACAGTACGGCGAACAGCACGATGCTGGAAATGTAGATATGGAAAAGAGGGCTGAAGATGTAGTCGATGAACGGCCATGGAGCCCACGCGAGCAGCAGGATTATATATGCGAGCAGTCCCCAGGTCAGTAGCGAGAACGTCGCGTTTTTTATATCGCGGAATTCGTTCAGCACTTTTTATCTCCCGTGCAGTCGAACAGCCTGAACCGGAAAAGGCCTGATTTTTGCATCAGGAACTTCAGCGCGATCAGGATTGTTTTGAACGTGTATACCGCGCCGTGGAAGAACCCGATCGAGGAAGCTTCGTTGAAGTAGCGCGACTCGATGGGTATCTCCGCGATGCGCATTTTTTGGAATGCGGCCTGCGCGATTATTTCCGAATCGAAGATAAAACCGTCCGAGTTTCCGGAGACGGGGAGTTTCAGCAGGCACTCGCGGCTGTAAGCCCTGTAGCCTGTGTGCATGTCGGTCAATGATGTTCCGAAGATGGAATTCTGGAAAGCGGTCAGCGCGCGGTTCACGATTATTTTGCTTACGGGCATGCCGCCGCGCCTCGCGCCGCCGGGTACGCTCATGCGCGATCCGAGCACCATGTCCGCCGCGCCGCTCCGGATCGGTTCGACCATATCCGGGATTTTTCGGGCGTCGTACTGCGCGTCGGCATGCAGCATCACAACTATTTCCGCGCCGTTCTCCAGCGCCGTAGCGTAACCGGTTTTCTGCGATCCGCCGTAGCCGAGGTTGCGCGGATGCACGACCGTTTCGAGCCCCAGCTTTCCGGCGATTTTGACCGTGGAATCCCTGCTCGCGTCGTCTACGACCAGCACCCGGCCCACGGCCCCCGCAGGTATTTCAAGGAAAGCTTTCTCTATCGTAGCCTCCGCCATGTATGCAGGCATAACCACTGTTACATGAGAATTATTCCGTGTGTTGCTTTCAGTCAATCATTTCCACCTGGAATTGAAAAGATATAAAATATTATACCACAGACCGCCGTTCCGCAATCCGTGAATAAATCTTTTAAAAATATAATTCGCCCTGAAATAGGTTCGCCTGTAGCAAAGGTAGTAAAGCTTTATCAGTTGTTGCCATTCGATATTGGGGTGCTCGAAAACCGGCATGTCGGTCCTGTGGAAGATATATCTTCGCCAGTCGCGGCTCCTGATCAGGCCGCGCGAATCGAGCTGCTCGAACATTTTTGAGCCGGGCAGCGGCACCGCGATGTCGAACTTTGATATCGTCATATCGAGTTCCACGGCGAACCGGATCGTGTCCATGATCGTCTCTTCGGTATCTTCCGGAAAGCCTATCACGAAAAAGCCGAACGTTTCCATTCCGCTCTGCCGGCAAAGTGAAACCGCGCGTCGGATATCGTTTTTGTCGAGCCCTTTACTGACGCTTTCAAGCACGCGGTCATTCCCCGACTCGACCCCGAAGGCAACCTGGTAGCAGCCCGCTTTTTTCAGCAGTTCGCAGAGTTCCCCGTCCAGCCTGTCGGCACGGATACCGTTGAAAAGATTGAACTTGAACTTCAGGCCGCTGCGGATTATCAGCCGGCATATCTCTTTCGCGCGGTCCATATCCGTCGTGAACCCGTCGTCCACGATGTGAATCTCGCGGAACCCGTGGCGGCAGATCATGACCTCGATCTCGTCGGCGACGCGACCCGGCGATTTCGCGCGGAACCTGCGCCCGAAAACAGTCTTGTCGCAGTAGATGCAGCCGAACGGGCAGCCCCTGCTGGTTTCTAAATAGCCGCCGGGCCGGCTGCGCTCCGTGAGGTGCGACATCCTGTAACGGCCTGTCTCGAACAGTTCCCACGCCGGGGCCGGCAGCGCGTCGAGGTCTTCAACCGGCGCGCGTCTTTCCGTAATGATCGTTTCCCCGCCGTTCCTGTAAGCTATCCCCGGCACGCGGGACGGATCGCCGCTGTCGATCAGTTCCGGCAGCGTGAAGTCCGATTCGCCGATCGCTACATAGTCCACTGTTCCATCGGCGAGGGTGTCTTCGTGAAATCTTGAAGCGTGGACGCCGCCCGCGATCACGGTCGTGCCGGGCGAAAGCTCTTTCACGCGCCGCGCTGTTTCCATCATGGAATGCCATGTCGGTGTTATGGATGTCAGCCCGGCGGCATCGGGTTTGAAACCGAGGATCGTGTTTTTCAGCAGCGCCGGCACATCCTCGTTGTAAACGTCGGCGAGGTCGAGGTCGAGCACGCGGACGGCGTGACCCGCGCGGACCAGCGATCCGGCGAGCGCCGCGATACCGAGCGGCGGCAGGATCGGCGTGCCCACCCTCACGTTTGTCTTGAGGTAAACATCGCGCGTGCCTTCAGGGTTGATCAGCAGTATTTTCTTTTTCATCAGGTTCCGCGGGCGGCTGCTCTCCGGGCTTATGCTTTCTGCCGTATGTGTTTATGATTTTGAAATTCCGTTTCGGTTTCGCAACTTCTATAAAGCCGACCGGCGAAGTCTCTACGGGGTACACGCCGGCCGGTCCGCCGCCGCGCACTCCCAGCCGGTCGAACGCGTGGTATTTCAGCGCCGCTGTGCCTTCGGCGCCGGGGCGCACCCTGTATGCGCGGATTCCGGTGTGATCCGCGACCGCGAACCCGTCGCCGGCAATGAACGGCGAATACCTGAATGCAACATAATCAAAAATATGGAATTTGCCGGCCTGGTCCCTGTGCCTGAATATAGATGGGTGCCCGTACATGTAATCCATGCAGTCGTCGCTCCAGCAGACGACGTGACGGATGTGGTAAAGGTCCAGCGCGTTTCGCATTTCGCCTTCGCTGAAATCGCCGAGCGGCCTGTTCAGGAACCTCGCGTCGTGGAAGTCCGCGTAGTGGTGGACGAGAAAAGCGTAGGGATACGGGCCGCCGATGAATTCTCTTCCCGTGAGGTCGGGCAGGAGGGAAGGGAAGTGCCCCTCGCCGTATTTCGGCGGTGTGTTGTCTTTGTCGTTCCAACCGGAATCTTCGAGCATGATCCGCCCGTTGGGTGTTGTGTTTTCCGCGAGGTAGACCGCGAGCGCGCGCGAGTCGGGATCGAGCGGCGTGTTGATCTGCCTGACGAACATCGCGAGGTGGGCGCCCGCCGTGACGAGCAGAATTATGGTCGCGGGCCATGCGAGCAGGATGATTTTCCGGGCGGCGCGTGGCCGGGTTTGCCTTATTTTATTCCAAAGTTCGAACGCGCCTGTCGCCGCCGGTATCGCGAGGAATGAATCGAGGTATCCGATGTAGCGGGTCGGGTTGAGCATAGCCGCCGGCCGCCAGAACGATCCGAGATATATTTCCAGCAGGAACACCGCGGTGAGCACACCGAAGAAGCCCGCCGCCGCGCGGCTGCCGCGTCGCCGGAGTTTGATTATCCCGAAAATGCCGAACCCGAGGAGAATGTCCCGCAGGATCGTGTTCAGGAACACGAGCATGAACGACTGGTTTTCGGCGACGAGTATCTTGTGTCCCATGATTTTTGTGAGTGTGAAGTAATCTTTGAAAAAGCGAAGCGGATCGTCCGTCAGTCCGTGCGGGGCCTCGGCGAGCTCGACCTTGTACCTGAGGAGTTCGAGGAACGGCACGAGCCAGAACGAGTTCACCGCCAGCACGAGCGCGGCGATGCCGAGCAGGTGCGCGGCGCGCCTGATCGTCAGGCTGCGCAGGTTGCATAACAGGAGAATGAACGCGGGCACGCCGAGCGTGACAATTGCCGTTTTATGCGCGATGAAACACAGCGGCGCGAGAACGTACAGCCCCGCGAGAACCCGGTCGTCGCCGTTTTTGAGCAGCCTGTAGAAAAGCGACACTGCATAGAATGAGAGGTGGAACACCAGCAGCGCGGAAGGCATGCCGAGCAGCAGCATTACGACCGGCAGCCCGGTCCACCAGTAGGCGAGCATGATGATCATCGCCCAGTTGAGGCGCGAACCGTCGAGCCCGAAGTTGCGAAGCCCGGCAAGGAAGCAGACCGGCGCGGACAAAACTGCGGCAGCGGTTGCGATAACGAGAACGGCGTATTCGCTCAGCGGGTGGAGCAGCACCTGGAGGAATTGCAGGTCGAGGTTGCTGTTCCATGTGAAATTGAGCGGGTAGCCGGCTGAGAAAAACGGGTCGTAACCCCACAGCGCGGCAAACTCGCCGAAGAACTGCGCGGCCCTGTGCTGGAAGTAAATCATCAGCGGGTAATCGTTGTAATAAAGCACGTTGAACGCAACGAGGATCGCCGCCGCCGCCGCGACGTGGGCCGCGGTGAAAAGAACAGCGTTGGCTTTGAGCAGCTTTCTCATCGGCGGCTAACTTCCTCCCCGTCTGCCGGGCAAACCGATGTAAGGGGTGATATCGAAGTATGGATAGTTGTTCATTATCACGCCCATGCAGAGGTTCCCCGCCGGGTTATTCACATCCGATGCGGCGAACAGGACGAGCCTGGACAGAATCGCCGTTCGGCAACTGGCGTCTTCGCCGCAGCCCGAGACGGTTTTGTTGATAGAATCCTTAACAGGCTCAAGCTCCTGCTTCCAGAAAAAGCTTCGGAACGCAGCAGGCGTGAAATCCTTTTTCGATGCGAGAAGCGCGGCTTTCTCGCCGTCGTCGAAATCGTTCGCGAAAATGTCGAGCAGTATCCCGTCTGTATTGAAGCCCCTTTTCAGGCTGTAGCGCCTGAGCAGCAGCCGGTCGCGCTCGTAGCTTTTTTCGGTTTTCACTTCTGCCACGAAATCGAGCCATTCGAGAAGCGCGAATTGCCTGCCCTCATCTTCGGCGTTGATGAACATCCACACATCGCCGCCGTTCAGGAAAAGCTCTTTGAGTTCAAAAAATCCTTTCCCGGCGGATTTGATCGCTCCGAATTCGCCTTTGAGATAAAGCCGTCGATCGAGGCGGGTTTTCTCCGGGCACAGCACGTAATCAAGGCCGGTTCTGTCAAAATAATATTTTGCGAGGTAGTCGTCCTTCCTGTCGCATGCGCGGACAAAGACCAGCCCGTCGTTCGGGCCGGCGTTTTCCTGCACGAACGAAACAGTTTTCCGCCACGCGAAATCGTCCTCTATCGACCGCGACGTGTAGTCTTTCAGGATCGACGATGTTAAAACGCATATCGTCGCTATGGCGGTCAGCGACACGAAAGTCCTTATAAATGATTTTGCGCCGGGCGGCGAAATTCTCTTTGACGCAAGCGCGATCAGCGCGAGAAGGATTACCGCTACAGCCGGGTTGATGATTTCCGAAGCCCTGAACAGCGCATGGCCTGACGGTCCGCACAGCGGAATCGCCGCGGCACTGTTTTTAACGGCGCCGAGCGCGATCAGGCCGAACCCCGGCAGCATCGCCAGGAATGCGGCCATGATCGAGGACCGGGCGTTTTTTCGGATTGCCGGGCCGGAAGGTTTGAAAACTAACAGCGACAGGGCCTCGATTATCAGAAGCAGAAACGCGCCGCCCGCGGTGTAGAACGCGAGCGCGGTGAATGCTATGAACAACGGGCGGCTGCGCCGCTCGCCGCCTGCAAGCCTGACGAAGTGCAGAATCGAAAGAGCGCAGAGCAGCGCGGCGGGGATGTATCGCTCGGCTTTCCACGGTATGTACATCAGCGGGAAGAAAAACAGAGCTGAATTGACGATCGCGGTGCCGATCAGCGAATAGAAAACAGAGGCTTCCGCGTAGTCGCGGGTGATTTTTCTGAAGACGAGGTAAACAGTAAGCAGGCAGCCGAGCCACATGATTGCCGTGAGGACTCTCAGAATAACCAGACCGCCGGGCAGAAAAAGAACGAAGTGTGAAAAAAGGTAGTACAGCGGCATCTCCGATTCGTAAAGCGACAGCAGGAACGTAACAGTGAAGAACCGGTGTCCCATTCCGAGCGTTCCCGCTTCGCCTGCCGACGGCGGGATGCCGAGAACCCCGGACGACAGCGCGTATGCAAGCGGCAACAGTATGTAGCCGAGAACGGCGATCCGCAGCAGAGAAGTTATTGTGTCGTTACTTCTATTCAATATCAGTTTCTTCCCGGTCTATTCCGATAGAGTAGATCCTGCCGTCCGTGCTGCCGATGAAAATCGAGTCGGGCCCGGTTTCCGGTGATGATTCATCTATGTCCCAGCCGGTAAGGAACCTCCATTTGCGCGCGCCGGTCGAGATGTCCAGCGCGGTTAAAAACCCGTAGTGGCAGCCGATATATACGGTGTCGCCGTATATGGCCGGGGTAGTTTCAACAGGGCCGGTTTCCTCGTTCATCCAGATTATCGCGCCGTCCGCCCCGCTGAGAGCGAAAACGCGGCCCTTTTTTGTGCCGACTATTATCTTTTTGCCGTCGCCTGCCGCGCCGCCTTCGATGCTCCCGCCGAGTTCTTTCTCCCACAGCAGCGTTCCAAGCTCGGCGTCGAATGCGTACACCGTTCCACCCGTGCATCCGGCAACAACCGCGCCGTCCACCACAAGCGGCGAGCCTTCGATGCGGCCTTTCACCGGGTGGGTCCACACCTCGTAGCCCCTCGCGGCGTCCACTGCATAGATCATACCACGGTTGCAGCCGAAGTATACCCTTCCGCCGGCTGCCGCAGGCGCGGATTCAACCGGGCCCGCTGTTCCGTATTGCCACCGGACCTTCCCGGTTTTCGCGTCCAGCGCGGTCATTTTTCCGTCGTCTTCACCCATGAGCACCATGCCTTTGAAAAATGCCGGGGAGGATTCCGCCCACCTGCTTTTGTAAAACCATGCCCGGGAACCGGTTTCAGGATCGATGGCGTGGAGTCCGTCGTGAGCCGCTGCGAAAAGCAGCCCTCCGGCGAGCAGGGGCTTTGTCTCGAAACTCCCGCCGGCCTCGTAAGTCCATATAAGTTTTCCGTTGCCGGCGTTCAGCTTGAAAAGCTTTTTACCGTTGTTGCCGACGTAAACCGTGTCTTCCCACAGCAGCGGCGAAGACAGCACCGGCGCTCCGGTTTGCATGACCCAGCGCAGCCTGGTTCGCATCAGCCGGTCGGTTTCATCGAAAGCGGCGAAAAGGGTTTCCCGCCCCATCCTTGCGCGGTGGATGTAATAAAGCGGCTCGAAAGGAATGGTAAACTTGATTTTCGACCTGGCTTTGCGGAGATCGCCGCCCAGCAGGTTGTTGTGAGCGATGGTGTTCAGCGTCACATTGGCGAAGTAACATGCGCCCCACACAAGTGCCGCAGCTATGATGAATTTGAGAATCCGTTTCATTTTTTCCGTTTTATTCGGAGGGTTCCTGATTGCATGTTTCTTGAACCCCCGAATTCCGTATGATAGACTTCCATATAATTATTCCAGATGCAGCGTGGATTTTCCACGTTTCGCAGTGGTATGTGTTGAAATAACCTCTGACTCGCGCCGAGGTAGCCAGTTGCTCGAATTGATATCTTTGATTATCGGACACCTGTTAAGGTTTGTCATCACGGACACCGGCGGGATTTTCATACCTGCTCCGGCGGCATATTTTTTTATTGCGTTTTTTGTGCCGTCATTTGTGTTGATAGTCACGGTGCTGCTTTATTTTCTGGCGTATTTCGTGGTGTTCGCGGGCGCGGCGGTGGTGATGGGTTGGCTGGAGGTGTTCGCGCCGATCCCGCCGGTGCTCAGGATAGTACTCGCGCTGGCGATTGCCGCCGCGGCAATTCCGGCGGTCAGGTGGCTGAAAAAACGGAAGCCGCGCGGCCCGGTCTGTGAACTGGCGAGACTGCGTGAACCCGATGCCGGGCGGTTCGGGGTTAAGGCGGTGTCGCTCGGAGAAATATCGGCTGCGGGGCTGTGCGTTCCGTTCGGGTTCGGGGTTTCGAGCGAATTGTTCGAAAGGTTCCGTAAAACAAATTCGATATCCGGGCCGGATTATTCCAGAACCGGGCCGGGTTTGATCGTCGATTTGAAAACCATGCGCGGCAGGATAAGGAAAGGCAGGTTCTGCCGGCCCGACGTGATGAGATTGCGTTTGATGTATGGCGCGCTTACGCTCAGGTTCGGGATGGACCCGCCGCTGATCGTGCGGTCGTCGTTCGGCGGCGAGGATCTCCCGGGCAGGCTCGCGCCGGGCCAGTATATGTCCTACGGCGCTCATGGGACATTCAGTGAATTCCTTTCCACGATAAAAGAATGCTGGTGTTCCTTTTATACCGAAAGCGCGATGATGTACCGGCGGAAGATGGAGATCGGGCACGATCCGAAACTGTCCGTCATAGTGCAGGGGCACATCGAGGCGGAACTGCTCGGCACGGCATCCGCCGCAGGCCCCGCTACGGGATACCGCGAGGAGATAGCGATAGACATCTCCGCGCCGCCCGCCGGCGAGCCGCACGCGGTGACCGAGCAGGCCGAGGCGGAAACGATAATCGTGAACACGGCGCTGCATTTTCCCGCGCCGCCTGCCGACCCGAGGTTCCCGTTCATCGGCGAGCTTGTGAGGGGACTGCGTGTTCTGTCGAGGGAGGGCGGCGACCCGCCGCTCGTGGAATGGGCATTCGCCGGGGGCAGGCTTTATTATCTCCAGCTCAGGCCGCTCACGGGCCTGCGAGAAGTCGAGACTTACATAGCCGCGGGAATGGCCGAACTGACGCCGGAAGCTCTCTGCCCGATGACGGTCTCGCTCATCGAAGCCGAACGCTCACTGGATTCTTTCATAACAGCGCCGATCGCGAAATATATGAAACGCGGCAACGCGGAGGGGATACTGCGGAAAATCAACGGCAGGATTTACGCCGGGTTCGAGGCGCTTGATTCGCTGACGGCCTCGCTCACGCCGGGCGTGACGGAACTGCTGGGGTTCGTAAGGCTTTGCATCCGGCAGCGGGGCGAAACGCTCGGGATAATTTCCGGGCTCGACAGGTTGATGGACGAAATAGAGGCGGCGGACATATCCGCGATGCCGGTGCCTGTGCTGATGGAGAATATCGAGAGGCTGAACAGGGCGATGCAGGGCGCGGGCGCGGACGCTCAGGCAACGGCGGCGCATCTCACGCAGGTGCTCGGCGCGCTTCTGGAAAAAGCGGCTGCGGGGGCGGGCATACCGGTTGAAAAACTGCGCGCTCTGCCTGCATACGAGGAAGGCTGCATCGCGCTTGAGAGAATCGGGCTTCTGCGCGAGATCGCGCGGGCGGACAAGTCGTTTGCGGATGTTAAAATTCTGAAATACAAAGAGCGGTTCGGCTATCTTTCACCCGGAGATGAGATCGACCTCACGGTGCCCCGGATTTCTGAAGACGATTCGGCGCTTGCCGCGCTTGCGTCTTCCGGCGGAAGCGAAAGCGAAACGAAAAACCGGGCCGGCAGCATGGCTAAACTGACAATCTCGCATCACGGGCAGAACATTGTGCCGTGGGATGCGATTGTTTTCGAACTGATGTACCGCTGGATGAAAAGATACGCGACGTTGCGCGAGGAGCTCAAGTTCAGGCTGCTGAGAGGCTGGTCGCTTATCAGAAACATGCTGATCGGGATCGGTGGAACGGAACCTGCGGCCTCGAAGCTGTCGTCGGCGGAGCAGGTGTTTTTCCTTGAATTCGATGAACTGAAGGCGGTCCTGAGCGGGGGAGAGGTTCCCGGTTCGCCGGCTGAAAGGGAACGCAGGTTTTCCGCCTGGAGGGATGAGGGCATGTCTTCGATACTGCATCTCGACCCGGAAGGCAACGTGATTTCGGAATCAGCCGCGACGGACGAAACCGAAGGAGTTTACCGTGGTATTCCGGTCCGGGCGGGAACGGTCACGGGGATCGCGAGAAAAATCAGCGGTCCGGGTGATGTTGAATCGGTCGGCGCGGGCGATATCGCGGTTGTGGATGTCAGCAGCCCGTGGATGTCGGTACTGTTTCACAGGGTGGACGGGCTGGTGTCGGTGAGCGGCGGGGTGGTGTCGCATCTCGCGCTGGCGGCCCGTGAATACGGCTGCCCGATGGTGGTGGGCGTCAACGGGCTGGAAGGGATGGATATCGACGGGAAGAGAATCGAACTGGACGCGGGCGGCGGGACCGTGAAAATATCGGGAGGTGACGGCGAATGATGCCGATTGTCGTCCAGCTCCTGCGCGACCTGTTCGCGATGATCGTGATATTTTTCAGCAACTACGTCATGTTCATCGGCCTGCGCGACATTCTCTACCTGATACTTCCGATAGGGCCTCCGGCCCGGCCACGGATAAAGGCTTTCGGCGCAAAAGACCTGCTTCGGAAAAAGACGCTGATCAGAATTCTGCTGTGGATACTTTTTATACCGATATCGGTGTTTCTGATAAAATTCCTGATGCCGTTCGTAGGCTTCATCGTGCTTGCGTATTTTCTGTTTGCTAATGCTGAAAAGAGACGGATCGGAGAAGCATGGGCCACAATGCTGTGCGCCGTGCTTCTTATGGCGCTGACGTTTGCGTTCATAAAAACGCAGCCTGTGCTCATGCGGATAGATACCCAGTTCTCGGTCGATCTCTGGATATACAACGTCAGCAATTCATACATCGACCTCATGATAATGGCCGCGCAGAAGTTCGGTATCGGAACGGAAGGAATCCTGAGACTCGCAGAGCTTGTTCCGTGGATTCAGAATAACGTGTTCGGGCTGCTTTTCCTGTCGCTCTACCTGTTCTCCGGCGCGATGCTCGGCTCGATCTCGAAACTCGTTCTGCCGGGAACGGGCTACAGGCCGGCGCCGTACCCGTCGTTCGGCCCGGTATGGATTTTCGGCTTATTCGCCGTGGTGTGCATGATCATATCGGCGTTTGTGCCGATCCCCGGGCTGATGTTCGTGGTGGGCGGCATCTACTATCTCTGGGGCGCGAATTTCCTGTTTTTCGCTATACGCGGCGGGCACCGGCTGCTGAACCTTTTCATAATAGCGGCTGCGGCGCTGCACCCGGCGACGGTTGCCGTTTTTATTGTCGTCGGAGTGCTGGACAATCTCTTCGATCTGCGCCGTTTCGCAGCGGTAGCGGGGCTGGTTCCCCGCAAAATCTGAATCTGCAGCTGATTATCAATACAGTTCGGGTTTTATTCCACGTCAGGAACGTCGCGGCAGCAGCGGGTTCCGAAATTATCCATGGAAAGATGAGCGGTTTGCGAAGGGAAGATTTTGAAAATGAATTCGCATCGCTGGGAAATCTCGCCGTCGCGGAATGAGCCGCCTTTCGCCTGGAGGGCGCTGGTTTCAGACTGAAGCACCCATTCCCACAGGTTCCCCGCCATGTCATGGATGCCGTCCGGGGTTGCGCATGATTCGAACCGGCCCGAGGGTTTGAGCCGGCGGTCGAAGTGGAGGTTGTTGCAGAGCGTCTTGTTGAAGCTGTCGCCGTAGCTGTACTTGTTCAGCACCGCGCCTCGGCAGGCTTCCATCCACTCAGCATTTGTGCAAAGCCTTTTGCCGGCGCTTTCACAGGCGTTTTTCGCGTCCTCGTATTTCATGTTGGCGTCCGGCAGTTTGCCCTCTATGCCGGGGAACTCGAAAACGTCTATGTCGTATGAATGGCCGTTGGCGTTGATCCGCATCATGCCGTCCCGGGTTTTTTCCGCCGAGAACACGCGCTCTGCCAGAAGTTTCGGCTCGTTTCTCATGTTGCTGCGGAACGCGATGAAAAAGAGCAGGAAAATGATAATTGCTGGGAGGATGTACTTTTTCATTTTTTCGGCGGCCCCGGGGCGATTCTGAAACTATCCCGGATTTCTCACAGAGAAACCCGGAAAATCGTGATAACACCTGTCCTACTGCGTTGCGGCGTCGGTTCGGGTTCGGTTACATACCGCACAGTATGCTTCCTCATCACTCACTTGCCGCGCCTTGTATTACAGGCATTCTAACGATTTTTAACCTGCACTGGTGAGAAGTGCAGGCTACCCCGGATTATATTTCCGTCGCGATGGTCTGTAAAGCCCGGTGAAGCTGCCGGAGATGAAATCTTTAAAAGCAGTGATATAATAAAAAAAGTATGAAGCAACCGGATGAAGGCAAAACAAAGGACAGAGCGGTCGATGCGGGCATAATACGCGACGGGCTGAGCACGGCTGAGTATTTCAGGTACAGCCGGTCGAGGGGCGGCTCGCGGCATGTTGGGTACATGACCGGCAGGCGGCTTGAGGGCGGGGGTAAAGGCGTTGTGCTGGATGTCGGCTGCGGCGCCGGGTTTTCGGCGCGGAGTTTCGCGGGCCGGAAGCCGGAACTTTTTGTAGTCGGCTGTGATATAGATGCCGGGCTGATAATGTATTCCGCCGGGCTGGAGCCGGTTCCCGGCAACATGGCGCTGATTGCAACACCGGAAGATACGCTTCCGTTCGCGGACGCTTCTTTCGACCTTGTTTATTCGGAAGGAAGTTTCCATCATTTCAGGTTAAAGAATAAAATGATAGACGAGATGTGGCGGGTATTGAAGCCGGGCGGCAATTTGCTGGTGGCCGACCTGAACCCGGAAAGTTTCAAGGCGCGCGCTTTTGTGTGGTTTGTGAGCGTACTGGAACGGCTGGGCGTGGCGGGCAAAACGGCGCGCGCGCTTGCGGGATCGATTAAGGAATCGTCGCCGCCCGGGGAAGTTGTTGAAATGTTCAGTTCGAGAGGAATAATCTGCGCGGTGACAAAAACTGTCGCGTCGGTGTATTACGAGGCGCGAAAGCCCGCGCCGGCAGATTCATAGCATGGATATACTATCGCCGTTGAATGATGTTTCCGAGGTCGGGCCGCTGCACGAGGCGGGCGCGACCGAGCTTTACTGCGGGCTGATGCGGCCCGAGGTTCAAAAAAAATACACCAATGTTTTTTCGCTCAATTCCCGGCATGTCGGCGAGGCCAATCTCGCGGGGTTTGAGCCGCTCCGGAAAGTGATAGGCGCGGCGCATGACAGGGGCATGAAGGTGTTTGTAACCTACAACGCGATATACCCGGCGGAGCAGTTCGACACTGTGGTTGAAGAGCTGGAAAGCACGCTCGAAACAGGCCCGGACGGCTTGATTGTCGCCGATATTCCATTGATAAGCTACCTGCATGAGAGACACCCCGAAGTCAGGCTGGTAATAAGCACGTTCGGGGGCGCCTTCAACTCGCACACCGCGCGGCTTTACCAGTCGATGGGCGCGTCGCGGGTGACACTTCCGAGGCACCTTACGCTCGATGAGATAAAGACGGTTTCGGATGCGGTTCCGGGCGCCGGGTTCGAGGTGTTCGTCATGAGCGAGCGGTGCTATTTCCCGAATTCGCTGTGCAGGTTCGAGCATGCTTCATACAGGGTGAAGGGCGGCCTGGTTTCCACGGCCACAAATGTTTTGCGAAGCCTGCTCGGGCGGCGGATGTCTTTTGTGTCCGGATCGTACAACAACAGGCTGATCAACGCCGTGCAGGACAGGATGGTGTCGAACAGCGGGATGATGTGCTGCCGGGAGTACGAGGCGGACCTGCTGGATGCCGCCGGAGGTGTGGTTGAAAGCGGGTTGCCGTTCAGGTTCTTCAACACGTGGAACAATTTCCGCGAGGCATGCGGGCTGTGCGCCCTTTATGATATAGCGGCGATGGAGAATGTCGTATCGGTGAAAATCGTCGGGAGGCAGAGCCTCACATCCAGAAAAGTCGCGGACACGGGCATGGTCGGAATGGCGCTGGATTTGCTTGAAAGCAAGCCGTCGCGTGAAGAGTTCGAGAAAGAAATGAAAGTCTTGCGAAAAGAATACTACCCGCATTACTGCGGACCGGAATACTGTTATTACAGCAGGCCGGGCATGGATAAAAAGTGATAGATTTGGACAGGAAGCTGTTTATAGAAAACATCGGGGAGTTGCCGGGGGGCGACAGCGGGTTCACCGGAGTTTATGCCGGGAGCGCGTTCTGCCAGGAAGCGCTGCCGTCGCGCGGCGCGTTCGAGCAGCTTGTTAAAGAAGCGGCGTCGCGCGGTCTCAGCTTCACATTTGTCACCCCGTATTTAACCGACACGTATTTCGATCACGCATTCGCGCTTGCGGAACTGCTGGCGACGATTTCGAAAGGGGCCGAGGTTACGGCGAACGATCTCGGGTTTCTCGTCCGGGTGGCGGGAGAGATTCCCGATCTTGTGCCGGTCGCGGGCAGGGCGCTCGCGGGCCAGAGAACAGACCCGCAGATTCCTGCGATACTGGAGGCGGCGTTTTCGTCGGGCGGGCAGGCAGATATGGCCGGCGCATTCGGACACGTATCGGTGAACAAGCCCGGATTCGCGGATTTCATGCTGGAGCGTGGCGTCCGCAGGCTTGAAATCCAGAACACGAAACAGGCGGTTTCGATCGGCAGCAGCGATTTCAGTTACAGCATGCACAGCCCGTATGTTTTTGTGTCCAGCACGAGGTTCTGTCCGCCGGTCGAAAGCTACGTGAGACCCGGGCGGGTGGCGGGTGTCTATCCCTGCTCACGGCACTGCGTGAACAGGTATCACAGGATAAAGCCGCGAGGTTCGGAACAGGAATTTTTGTATCGCGGAAACACGATATATTATGAGAACCCGGTGGTTGAGCCGCCGGAAGGAGTTGACCGGCTGGTGGTTCACCGGCTGCCGTCGTAAGACATCGACTGGAGAGCGCTATGGCGAAAGTAAGACTCGTGGATCTTGAAGGGAAAGGCACGGATGCGGCAGTGGGCGAGATGTTCGGGAGTTTCGGCGGAGGCCGAAGCATGCTGAAGTCGTCGCGCGATGTTTACATCAAGGTAAACGTGATCGACTCGAAGCCCAACGTCTACACCGACCCGGCGCTTGTCGGCGCGGTGATCAGGTATTTCAGGAGCGAGGGCGCGCGCAATATTTATGTAATCGAGAACTGCACGCAGGGCAATTTCACCCGGCTGGTGTTCCATAAGACGGGCATGGCGCGGGTGTGCCGCAAAAACGGCGCGAGCGCGGTTTACCTCGATGAAACGCCCGCCTCGCCTGCGTGGCTGCCGAACATGCAATGTTTTTTGGACCTTTCTTCCGTGGTGCATGAAAAGCTGATAAAAGGGAAAAACGAAAATCTTTATATAAACATCCCGATACTGAAAACGCACTCGATGAGCGGCGTGACGATCGGCGTTAAAAACCAGTTCGGACTTGTGCATCAGCACTCGCGGATCGCCGATCACAACTTCAAGCTCCACAGGAAACTCGCGGACCTTTACCACGTCGTAAGCCCCGACTTCACGCTCGTCGATGCGCGGAACGCGATGAACCACGGTCATTACACGCCGGAGAAGTTCGAGCCTGACTGCATAATCCCGATGGGGCTGCTCATCGGCGGGCGGGACACGCTGGCGGTGGACACGGTTGGGGCGCACCTGATGGGGTTCGATATAGCCGATGTCGAGCACCTGAGACTTCTTAGGGAAGACGGCGCGGGCTGCGGCGATCTGGCGGCGATAGACATCGAGGGCCGGGAGCTTGTCGAGCAGCGCAGACGGAACCTTACCCATGAACTGAAGGATGAGTTTCCGGCAGGGGTAACGATCATCAGGGGCCGCGAGCGGTGCTGCGCGGAGGGATGCAGGCGTAACACTGAGACGGCGATGGAAGTGTTCGCGAACGATGTCGGGTGCAGTCATGATTTTGCGATTGTCATGGGCAAAGATGCGGACCCGGCTGAAGTCGCGAAAGTGAACGGGCCTGTGCTGCTGGTTGGCGGTTGCGCGATAGAAGATTATGAGACGGCGATGAAAGACAGGCTCGGGGCGGGCCGGGTTTTTGTGTCTCCGGGCTGCAACAACCTCGCGGCGACGTGCAGCGCGTTGATGGCGCTCATGGGGATATCCCCCATGAAGGTAACGGGTCTCAACCCGCTGGTTTCGTTGCAGCTTTTTATTTCCGCAAAGATTCACGGATCGAAAGCGCTGGTGACGCGGATAATCCCGGAACGGGTAGCGCGCTGAGAGACTGTGTTCGCGACCGGTCGATGCCGGGATGCGTTCCGGGCTGAACTCCGCAATAAATGCCCTGTGGTTTTCGGCACGGGGCGTAAGTGATAGAATTGCGTTTGTAAAAACCTCGATGACGGGGAGGAGAAAGACATGGCAAAGAAAGGGAAGTCACCTGAAAAGATAACGTTCGATTACACGAATATGCTCGCGGGGGCGGTCGGCGCCCGAAACGGGATAACGGAGAAGCGGCTTGAGAAAATCGCGCCGCTGGCGGAACAGGTTCACGAGATTGTCACGGAGGAGAGGAGCGGCGGCAGGCTGCCGTTCATGGATCTGCCATACACGATGGATCTGGAAGAGATAAGGAAATTCGCTGCGCCGGCGTCGAAGAAGTACGAGAATCTCGTGGTGCTGGGCATAGGCGGCTCCGCGCTCGGGATGATAGCGTTGCAGACCGCGCTGAATTCGCCGTTCCATAACCTGATGGACGCGAAGAGCAGAAAAGCGCCCCGCCTTTTCGTCGAGGATAACGTGGACCCCGAGCGGATAGCGAACATGCTCGATGTGATTGATCCGGCGAAAACGCTGTTCAACGTCATCTCGAAATCAGGCGGTACGGCGGAAACCATGTCGGCGTTCCTGATCGCGCGAAACCTGATAGTGAAAAAGCTCGGCGCGAAAAAGCTGAAGGACCACATGGTGGCGACCACGGATGTGAAGGTGGGCTACCTGAGGCCGATAGTGGAGCGGGAGGGGCTTGCGAGCTTCGTGGTGCCGGACGGAGTGGGCGGAAGGTTCTCGGTCCTGAGCGCGGTCGGACTTCTGCCTGCGGCGATAATGGGGATCGATATCAAGGGGCTGATGGATGGCGCGGCGCAGATGGATAAGCGGTGCCGCAGCGGGTCGATATATAAAAACCCGGCGTTGATGGCGGCTGCGCTGCATTATCTCGCGGATACGGAAAAAGGGAAAAACATACAGGTGATGATGCCGTATTCCAACGCGCTGAAGGATATGGCGGACTGGTTCAGGCAGCTCTGGGCCGAAAGCCTGGGAAAGAAGTATTCGCTTGAAGGCAGGGTGGTCCACACCGGGCAGACGCCTGCGAAGTCGGTTGGCGCGACAGATCAGCATTCGCAGCTTCAGTTGTACAACGAGGGGCCGTCGGACAAAACCGTGACGATGCTGCGGGTGGAGGAATTCAGGAAAAAACTGGTAATCCCGAAAGGGTACGGCGACCTCGCCGGTGTTGCATATCTTGGCGGGCACGAGATGGGCGAGCTACTGAACGCCGAGCAGTCTGCGACCGAGATGGCGCTGACGAAAAACAGGTGTCCGAACTGCACGATAAATCTGCCGTCGATCACGCCGGAGACAGTCGGGCAGTTGATTTACATGCTCGAAGTGCAGACGGCGTATGCGGGGTTGTTCTACGGCATAAACACGTTCGACCAGCCGGGGGTCGAAGAGGGCAAAATATCGACATACGCGCTGATGGGGCGGCCCGGATTCGAGGACAGAAAAAAGGAAATTCAAAAGACGGAGAAATCGATCCGGAGAAAAAAGATTTGATCCGCCCGGCTGCATAAACCGGGATTATTTATTTGAAAACGACAAAAAAGCTCCTGTTCAAGGGGCTTTTTGCTTTTCGCGAGGCCGGATCGGGTTGCCGGGTCGGAGGGTTTCCGGCTCGTGACTACGGAGATATGAAATTTTTATACTAATTTGTTATAATTAGTCTGGTTAATTTTTGTATAGCATCATTGGAAGGTATAAATTGCAGGAGAGAAGAAAACAGGTACTCAATTATATAGTAGACGACTATGTGGAAACCTGTACGCCTGTGGGGTCGAAACGTATTGCCGAAAGGCTGCGCGTGAGCCCGGCAACGGTGCGCAACGACATGAAGTCGCTGCTCGACGAGGGTTATCTGGAGCAGCCCCACACCTCCGCAGGACGGGTTCCGGCGGACATGGGTTACAGGTACTTCGTGGATTACGTCCTCAGGGAATACATCCAGGTGGAAGAGGATGCGCGGGCGGTCCGCAAGTCGCTCGACATCATCGAGTTCACGATTGATAAAATATTCAGGCAGGTGTCGGGATTGCTCACGGAGTGGAGCGATTGTGTGGCGTTCGTGTGTGTGCCGGAGGAAGACAGCAGCGAGATCCGGCGCATAGAGTTGAGCCAGGTGTCGATAAACGGGCTGCTGATGATATTGATACTCAGCAACGGGCTGGTGGAGAACAAGCTGATTCTGCTGCCTATGCCGGTCGACCGTTTCCCGGTTGCGTGGACGTGCAGGATACTGAACGAGAGGCTGTCGGGAAAGAAGCTGAGGGAAGTGACGCCCGCGCTGATTGAAGCGATATTCAAGGACATTAAGCTGAGAGAGGACATGTTGCAGAGGGCGATAAGCAGGTTTTTCGAGGACATGATCTTTTCTCTCGGCCGGAAGGTTTACATAGAAGGAGTGACGCATCTTTTAAAGTTTCCTGAATTCAACGACCTGAGCAGATTGCAGCCGGTTCTGTCCGTGGTCGATGCATCCGGAACGGATACGGATGTTTTCAAGCTTTCGACGGAAGAAGGCGATTTCAAAGTGGTGATCGGATCGGAAAACCTGAGAGAGGAACTCGCGGGTTGCAGCATTATCAAGAGTAATTTCAGGTTTGGAGACAGGACGATGGGAACGGTTGGAATACTGGGTCCCAAGCGAATGGAATACAGAAGGCTTATCGGGCTGGTGCAGCAGGTTTCGAACGCGATAGGAACGGCGTTGCAGCAGTTTCCGAGAGTTTGATGAAACTCGAATACATCCCATGAAATTAACGGAAATAAATCGGAGAGGGTAAAGACAGTACAGATATGGAGAAACGCGATTATTACGAGCTTCTGGGAGTGCAAAGGACGGCAACCGCGGAAGAGCTCAAAAAGGCATACAGGCAGCAGGCTCGTAAGTGGCATCCTGATGTAAATCCCGGCGACAAAAGCGCCGAGGAAACATTCAAGGAGATTTCGGAAGCATACCAGGTTCTGAGCGACGACAACAAGAGAACTATATATGACAGGTACGGTCATGACGGGCTGAGCGGCGGCGGAGCCGGCGGAATGGGTTTCGACGATATGGGTTTCGGAGGTTTCGGGGACCTGTTCGATATGTTTTTCACCGGCGGAACCCGCGCTCGCGGCAGGCAGCGCGGGCCGGTTCGCGGCTCGGACCTGCGGTATGATCTCGAAATAACATTTGCGGACGCGGCTTTCGGGAAAGAGGCCGAGATCGAGATTCCCACGATGCTGGGCTGCGAGAGGTGCGGCGGCACAGGATCGAGATCGGGCTCGCAGCCGGTGAAGTGCTCGATGTGCAACGGCTCCGGCGAGGTGCGGCAGGTAAAGAAAACGATATTCGGGCAGATGGTGAATGTAACCACGTGCCCGCAGTGCCGCGGAACCGGGAGAGAGATGCCGGACCCGTGCCGGGAATGCGGAGGCTCGGGCCAGGTTCGCGGCAGCAAGAAGCTGAAAGTTTCGATACCCGCGGGCGTTGATTCCGGCCAGAAGCTGAGGCTCACCGGTGAAGGCGAACAGGGGGAACGTGGCGGCCCGGCGGGAGATCTGTATGTGGTGATTTTTCTGAAGCAGCATGAATTTTTTTCGAGGGACGGGCAGGACGTTTTCTGTGAGATACCGATCAGTTTCGTGCAGGCGGCTCTCGGCGACAAGATTGAAGTGCCTACGCTTTACGGGAAGGAAATTCTGAAAGTCCCTTCGGGTACACAGACGGGAATGGTGTTCCGTTTGAGGGAAAAGGGATTTCCGCACCTGAGAGGAAAGCACAAGGGAGACCAGCACGTGAGGGTCCGGGTTGTTACGCCGGAAAAGCTCAGCTCGAAACAGAAAAAACTGCTTGAGGATTTCAGGGCCGAGAGCGGCAATGATGAAAACAGGCCGCAGAAACGTTTGTTGAACAAAGTAGAATCCGGCTGACCGGGGGGACGGTGTTCTGGAGAGAATATATCTCGAAGATTTCACAGGCGGAGTTATAACAGGCGGCCCGGCCCGGCATCTGAAGACGGTGTTGCGCATGAAGCCGGGCGGAGTTTTCGCGGGGTACGACGGCGCGAAAGAATGGATATTGAAATACGAGGGCGCGGGCCGGGACGATGTGCGGGTTTCTGTGGAGTCGGAGCGGCTGCTTCCGGAAACGCCGGGCGGTCGCGTGACGATTGCGCCCGCGATAATAAAGGGCCGCCGGTGGGACTGGATAATTGAAAAGGCCACCGAGCTTGGAGCGGGAGTGATCGCGCCGGTTATTGCCGGGAGATCGGTGGTAAAGATAACGGACCGCGACACGGATGAGAAAATGGTGCGCTGGCGGCGGATTGCGGGCGCGGCGTGCGCGCAGTGCGCGGGCAGGGCGCCGGAGATCAGGCGGCCATTGAGCCTGGAAGAATTTATTGAAAAAAGCAGGGGATTGCCGGGCCGGTTTGTGATGATGAAAACCGCCGGGGCCGAGCCGTTTTGCAAACTGACGGCAGGTTCGCGGGCAGGAGAAAAAATATTGCTGGTGGGGCCGGAGGGCGACTGGACGGAAGAAGAGGCGGAGATGATTGTCGCCTCGGGATTTCAGCCGGCAACGCTGGGAGAAACAATTTTAAGATCGGAGACCGCGGCGATAGCGGCGACGCTTCTGGCTGTCTGCGGCGGCGGCGGTGATTATGACAACAAAGAAAACTGATAATAAAGCGGGTTTTGAGATAGAGAACCAGGATGAGGCGATGGGCCTGTTCGGGCATGGCGACGAAAACCTGAAGCTCATCGAAAAGGAATCCGGCGTTAAATGCGCGTACAGGGGAAAAGAAGTGAGGCTGTCCGGACCCCGGGCGGAAGAAGTCGCGGAGCTGTTGAAGAATTTTCTGCAGAACCTGAGGCGCGGACAGAGGATTACCAAGTCCGATATCAAATACGGCCTGATGCTGCTCGGAGACGGAGAAAAGGGAGCGGGATTGAGGGAAGGGCTGGATTTGAAGTTATGCGACGGGAAGGGAAGGCCGATAAAGCCGAGGAGCCCGAAGCAGAGGGATTACGTGAAGGCGTTGCAGAAATCCGACATGACGTTCGCGATCGGGCCCGCCGGAACGGGCAAGACTTACCTCGCGGTCGCGATGGCGGTTCACAAGTTTCAGGAGGAAGCCGTAAGGAGAATAATTATCTGCCGGCCCGCGGTCGAAGCGGGCGAGAAGCTGGGATTTCTGCCGGGTGATTTTCAGCAGAAGGTCGATCCTTACCTGAGGCCGATCTACGATGCGCTTTTCAGCATACTCAACCCGGATAAATGCGCGCGGCTGCTCGACCGGGGCGTGATCGAGGTGGCGCCGCTCGCGTTCATGCGGGGCCGGACGCTCGACGATGCGTTCGTGATTATGGACGAGGCGCAGAATACCACCATTGAGCAGATGAAAATGTTCCTGACGCGGCTTGGGCCGAATTCCAGCGCTGTTGTAACCGGTGATATTACGCAGATTGATCTTCCCCCCGATAAAAGGTCGGGGCTTATCGACGCCTCCGAAAGGCTGAAGAAGGTTAAGGAAATCCAGTTTGTGTATTTTTCGAGGCGAGACGTGGTGAGGCATGAACTGGTCGCGAAGATTATAAAAGCTTATGAAGGAAATGCGGCGGAATAACGAGGAAATATAAAGTGGCAAAAAAGAATATGTCCCGAAACAAAGCGAAGCAGGCGGATAAAGGACCGGGACTTGCCGGTGTTGTTATCGGAAGCATCGGGGTGGCTTCACGGAACAGGAGGCTGCTGTTTGCCCTGGGTTTGTATGTTCTGGTTTGTCTTGTGCTGACGCTGCCCCGCATCGGAAGCGTAAAATATGCAGAGGGCGATATCGCTGAAGCCGATATAGTTTCGCCGAGATCGATCGAGTATACAGACACGTTCGCCACACGGAAAGCAAAGGTTGAGGCGGCGGCCTCGGTGGGCACGGTTTACAGGCTTTCGCCGTCTTTCCAGGAAGAGATCGGTGAAGTGTTTCAACTGGTGCTCGACTCGAAGGGGCTTGATCCCGGAAGCGATGAATACAGGGACGTATCCGGGACGCTGTTCGATTTCGGGCTTGGCGCGGAGACGGTCAGGACGATGCTTGGGCTCGATGGAGACAGCGCGGTCCAGTTGTGGCTGAAGGCGTCGGCTGTTGTGCGCCGGATTTCGCAGGAAGGAACGATAGACGACAGGGCTCTGCTCAGGATCGAAGAAAACGCGGCGCGTTATGCGCGAGAGGAAAGTCTGGAGCCGGAACTCATTCCGGTGATTCAGGATATTGTCAGCGTTTCGATTAAGAGAAGTCTCGACGAGGATTTCGAGGCTACCGAGCAGTTGCGCAACGAGGCTGTCTCCGGGATGCCGGATGTTGTTCATGTTATTAAAACGAACGAGATAATTGTCAGGAAAGGCGATCCGATAACTCCGCGCCACATGGATATTCTCAAGCAGCTCGGGATGACTTCGGTGGCGATTTCATGGGCGACTATCGTCGGCGGGCTGCTGATCGTGGCGATAGCTTTTCTGATCGTCGGCTCATATATCAGGACCTTTTCCTCTTTCATATACTACGATGAAAAAAGAATGCTGATTTTTTACATCCTCGTTCTGATCGCGGTGCTGTGGTCGGTTATGGTCAACGAGGTTCCGACGTTCTCGGGTTACCTGGTAGCGGTGTCGGCGGGGGTTTTGACCATACTGGTCTGCATACTTCTCAAACCCATGCTCTCGCTTGTTGCAGTGCCCGCGCTGATTTTCCCGCTCGTGCTTGTGCTCGATATGGATATGGGTCATTTTCTCGTCGCGCTCGTGGCATCGCTTGTCGCTTACTATTACTCGGTCCGGAAGATGGACCAGGACAGCATGATGAAAGCCGGGGTAGCGATTGCGATCAGCAACATGGTCGTAATTTTCATACTGTCGGTGATGCAGCACATCGAGCTCGAAAAAATGCTGATAGAGGTTTTTGTTTTCGGGTCCCTGAACGGGCTGCTTACGTTTGTCCTGGCAACGGGGCTGATGCCGGTTTTTGAGCGCGTTTTCAATGTCACCACGCCGCACAGGCTGCTCGAACTGTCGAACCCGGAAGAGCCGCTCCTGAAAAGAATGCTTATCGAGGCGCCGGGAACCTATCATCATTCGATACTCGTGGGAAATCTTGCGGAGACTGCCGCGGAGGTTGTCGGCGCGAACACGCTGCTGGTCAGGATAGTCTGTTACTATCACGATGTGGGCAAGCTCAAGAGGCCGTATTTCTTTGTCGAGAACCAGATGGGCGGCACGAGCCAGCTCTCGGAAATGGCGCCGACGCTCGGCGCTCTTGTCATCTCTTCGCATGTCAAGGACGGCGTCGAGATGGGAAAGGAAGCGGGGCTGCCCGACGATGTGATCGAGATAATGCAGGAGCATCACGGGACAATGCTCATATCGTTTTTCTACCAGCAGGCACAGGCCGAGGCGAAAGAGGGAACGGATGTGAGCGAGGAACGTTTCCGGTATCCCGGGCCGAAGCCTCACAGGATCGAGTCGGCGATAATAATGATGGCGGACAGTTGCGAGGCGGCGGTGCGTTCGCAGAAGAACCCGACACCGAAAAGCATCGAGAGCACTGTCAACAGCATAGTCGAGGCGCGGCTGCTCGACGGGCAGTTCGACCAGTGCGAGATCACGCTCAAACAGATCGACACGATAAGGCTTTCTCTTATAAAGACGCTTGCGAGCGTTTATCACTCGCGGATGGAATATCCCGATCTCGAAGAGTTGAAGCTTCAGAAAACTGAAGCGTTGCGGCGCAACGGAAACGGAGACAAATAGCCATGGCTGTGATAAGCATACAGAATAAAACGCGGGTTGATGTAGATATGAAATCGCTGGAGAAGTACGCGGCGAAGCTGCTTGAATCGACGCGCGACTGGCGGGATGCCGAGCTGTCGATAATGCTGGCGGGCGATAAAAGGATACAGACGCTCAACGAGAGGTGGCGCGGAAAAGAGACGCCGACGGATGTGCTGAGTTTTCCCATGGAGGAAGAGCCGCTGCCGGGCGGGCCGCTTCTCATGGGCGACATCGTGATCGGCGTGCGGCAGGCGATGGGTGACGCAAAGGAAGAGGGCGTGAGCCTCGAAGACAAGATGAAAGAACTCGTGCTGCACAGCGTGCTGCATCTCATGGGTTATGATCACGAGAACCCGGAAGACGCCCGAAAGATGGAAAAACGGCGCCGCGGCATTCTGAAAAAAATTGGAGATATGTAATGGAGCCGGTCACCAGAAACCACATACCCGAGGAAAGCCATCATCCGAGAAATATGTTCCTTCAGGTCATAGCGAGTTTCCGCTATGCGTTCAGCGGGCTTTTTTATGTGCTGCTCACGCAGAGGAACATGAGGTTCCATTTCTGCATAGCCGTGTGGGTTATGAGCTTCGCGATCGTGATGAACCTTACGGGGTTCCAGAAGGCGTATCTTTTCATGGTCATCACCTTTGTCTTTTCGATGGAAGTTCTGAACACGTGCATCGAGGCGCTGACCGATATATTGAGCCCGGAATACAACAAGCTCGCGAAGGTGGCGAAGGACACGGCGGCGGCGGCGGTCCTGGTCGTGAGCATCGGGTCGATCATGTCCGCGGGCTATCTCCTGATCCCGCCTTTTTTCAATTATGTGACGGACGGTGAATGGCTGATGCAGCACCGGCTTGAGATTATCGCGGTCGGGATCATTGTGTCGTCGGTGCTGATATTCTGGGCGACTCAGGTTCCGCGCTGGCCGATGGTGCCGCTGATGGTGATCGGCGCTTCGGCAAGTTCGTTCGGCATCTGCCATCTGTGTTACACGGGGAAGGACTGGATTTCGTTTATAGCCATACAGTTCTTTTCGACGCTGCTGTTCCATTCCGTCGGCAGGAACAGGGAGAAGGTGTCGCTGCCGCTGGCGTCGCATTTTGCGGGTGTGATAATATACACGGCGGCGCGGATGATATTCGGCTCGTAGAGCGGTTTTCCTGAATTGAAATGATCGAATACGTGGAAGGTTCTGATTCTTCGGCGGCGCAGACGAGGGCGCTGGCATCCGCTTTGCATGGCCGGCATTTCGATATGTACGGGCTGGGGTTCGCCGCGCGAAGCGTTGCGCGGTGGTTCTACTGGCTGCCCGCTGATCTGCTGCGGTTCGGCGCGGGACAGGCGTCGAATTTTATCGGGTTGCCCCATTCCACGGCCCGCCGGGTCAGGACCGACGAAATGGCGCGCGGCGTGGTTTCGCTTTATCCCCGCCGTGTGTACGACACCGTAATCACCGGCGCGCCGAGCGGCGGCGTGAGCCATATCGGTTCGATTCTCGATGCGCCGTTCCTCACGACTCATTTCCTTCTCTGTTTCAGGGACTCGCGCAGCGTTGATGATATTTACACGACGCTGGCGCGCTCGCGCAGGCTCGCAGGGCGCATCGTTGAAAACAATCCCGACCTGCATGTCGTCGCGCATTATGATCCTCTTCACGACAGGCCGGTTCTTTTTTTCATAAACCATCTCAGGGCGAAGCTGACCGGCGTTCCGGCTTCGTACTCATCGTTTTTCGAGGGCAGGCTTTCAGACGAGGGCACGATAGTCCTGATCCGTTGCAATTACAGGTGGCTTCAGTACAGGATAAAGCCGCGCGTGTCGTTGCAGGTCGGCGGGCTGGGCGGTGTGCCCGACAGGGAGTATATCGAGGGCAGCGACAGGCTGAAAAGATACAGGATAAGCCAGGGGTCGGTGTTTCCCGGCGACGGCGGCTGGCGGCTCAGGGGCGGCAGGTACCCGCTCGTTTCGATGCCGGAGTCGGAGTGGGGCGGCATGCCCGAATACGACGAGTCGGTGAGAGAATACGCGGCGGCGAACGGGTTCAGGCTGCTTGAGCTTACGGCGGACCACCCGGAGAAGTTCAGCGAGCTGGCGTTTCACCTGCACCGCGAGGCTTCGGTCCGCGACGGGGCCGCCCCTCGGTTCATGCTTGCGGATTGTTTCAACCAGCTCGACCCGCTTGCGAATCTCAGGTCGAGGCTCCTCCCTCTCTGGCTTCCGTATTACGGCGAGAGATCGTTCAGCTACGCCGAGCGCATGCTGAAGCTTGTGCCGCCGGAAGTGACTGTCCTGCTCACGATGCATCCTTCGCTTGCCGACCCGTTTGATATGGTTCCGCTGGAAAGGTGGATGGAACTGATGACGAGGGAGCGGAACCCGGTTCTGCTCGGAGTTGACCCGGCGCGGTTCCCGAGGGACATAAGCTACGCGCTGGATTTCGGCAGGCAGTTGAGGGACTTCTGCGGGAGGCACCCCGATCCCGTACGAGCGCGGCTCGGCGCGGACGATCTTGCGGCTGCGGCTGCGGGCATCGGAATCGATGTCTGTTGGCGATAACGGCCCGGTGCTTTATAATTGATTGAAACAAACGGATATCCCAGACAGAATCTGCATTGCGCGGGCGATGCGAAACAGGCGGGTGAATGGTATGAATGGAAAGTATACAAGACGTGAATTTATAGAGAAGCTGACTGTCGCGGGGCTTGCGGTTTCCGGCGTGAGCATCGCGGGTTGCAAGGCCGGTTTTTCGAGAACGCTGAAGATGGGTGTTCGGGAGGGCCGGGAGTCGGATTTAAAGAAAGGCGTGTTCGCGGCACGCGGGTCGGACGATCCGGCTGTACTCACGCGGGCCGCTGTTGATTCCGTGGGCGGGATGGACAGGCTTGTGAAGCGCGGCGATGTCGTGGTGGTGAAACCCAACATAGCGTGGGACAAATCTCCGGAGCAGGCGGCGAACACGAACCCGGTTGTGGTTGCGACGCTTGTGCAGCTCGCGCTCGCGGCGGGCGCTTCGAAGGTGAAGGTGTTCGACCGCGCATGCAATTCCGACCGCCGGACATACAGGCGGAGCGGGATCGCCGAGGCCGCGGAAAAGGCCGGCGCCGAAGTTTCGTTTGTCGAGGATTCCCGTTATGTTTCCGTGGATATCCCCGGCGCGAAGGTTCTGAAGGAGTGGCCGCTGTACAGGGATGTCCTGGAGTCCGATGTCTTTATCAATGTTCCGATTCTGAAACATCACGGGGCAACGGGTATGACGGCCGGCATGAAGAACCTGATGGGCTGCGCGGGCGGAAACCGCGGCGCGTGGCATGTCGGCGAGCTCGACAGGAGGATAGCCGATGTGCAGATCGCGCTGAAGCCGGATCTCGTGGTGCTGGATGCGTTCCGGGTCCTGAAGACGCACGGCCCGCAGGGCGGAAATCTTGAAGATGTCAGCGATGCGCGGATAGTCGCGGCTTCCACCGACCTCGTCGCGGCGGATGCCTATGCCGCAAAAATTTTCGGGGTGGAGCCGGAGTCGATTAAACATATAAAATTCGCTTCCGAGATGGGGCTGGGGGATATCAATGCGGAGGTAAGCGAATTCGCCGCATCGTGAACATGATTAAGCTTCGAAGGATCGTTCAGGTAATTTCGCTGCTGTTTTTTCTCTTTCTGCTGGTCGTGACGGTTTACCCGCTGTCGATAATGGGCGGCTGGGTGGATTTATACATGAGGCTCAGCCTGTTGCAGATGCTCGCGACATGGCTGAACACGGGCGGTTTCATAATCGCGTTTCTGCCTGCCGTGGTGTTGCTCGCGCTGACGCTTGTGCTGGGGCGGTTCTTCTGCGGCTGGGTTTGCCCGATGGGGATCACGCTGGATTTCACCGACAGGCTGATCGCACGGCGCGGCGCGGATGATTCGCGCGAGATCCTCAAATGGAAACGGGCAAAATATGTAATCCTGCTGATCGTGCTTGCGGCGGCGTATTTCGAGGCCAACCTCGCCGGGTGGCTCGACCCGCTGTCGCTGATTACGAGGACTTATGTCGAAGTTGTGCTGCCGGGATTCGAGTTTGTGACGGCGCTTCTGTTCCGGGGGCTTTACCCGGTTCCGGTGCTGGGCGGCGCGGCTCGCGTGTTTCATTCATTTTTCAAGACCTCGCTTTACGCGCTGCAACAGCCGGCGTTCCACGGCATGGCGGCGACCGCGCTCATTTTTCTCGGCATCGCGCTGCTTGCGCTTTTCAACAGGCGGTTCTGGTGCAGGTTCATCTGTCCGCTCGGCGCGGTTTTCGCACTTGTCTCCCGGTATTCGGTTTTCAAGAGAGTTGTCGATCCGGACAAATGCATCGCGTGCAATAAATGCGTAAAGAATTGCAGGATGGGCGCGATACTCGAAGGCGGGCTGAGCGAATATCGCGGCGAATGCGTGGAATGCTTCACCTGCCGGGACGTGTGCCCGGTCGATGCGGTGTCGTTCAGGCCGGTGATGAAGGGGACGGCGCAGGAGCCGGTCAACCTGTCGCGGCGCGGGTTCCTGTGGTCGCTGGGCGCGGGGCTTGCGGCGGTCCCGATTGTCAGGCTGAGCAGGGGTGGATCGGAAAGGGTTCCGATAAGGCCGCCGGGTGTCGCGGACATCGATTCTTTCATGCAGAAGTGCCTGCGATGCGGGCAGTGCATGAGGGTTTGCCCGACCAACGGGCTGCAGCCGGTGTGGACCGAAACGGGCATTGAGGGGCTCTGGACACCGGAGCTCGTTCCACGGATCGGCTACTGCGAATTCAACTGTAATCTTTGCGGCGCCGTTTGTCCGTCGGGTGCCATAAAGAAACTTGCCGAAGATGTAAAGCAGCGCACGGTGATAGGGCTTGCCGCGATAGACCACGACAGGTGTATTCCATGGACCGGCGCGAGGAACTGCCTTGTGTGCGAGGAGCATTGCCCGGTTCCCGACAAAGCTATACGGCTGAGACTGGAGATCGTGCTCGACGCATTCGGAAACGAGGTCGAGATAAAACGGCCCTATGTCGTGCAGGAGGAGTGCATCGGCTGCGGAATCTGCGAGGCGCGGTGTCCGGTGAGCGGCCCTGCGGCGATCCGTGTCACGGGGATCATGCCGCAGGAACTGAAACAGCGTCGCACTGAAGTTCGGGAGCGCGGCCCGGCAGGGTTGCTGCCCGCCGCCGTCGGCGGCTGGAAGGCAACCGAAGATGTTATGAAGTTCGGACAGGACCGGCTTTACGAATTCATCAACGGCGGCTCGGAGATTTACTACGAATACGGGTTTGAATCGGCGGCGACGCGCGAGTATGCGCTGGGCGCGGATGAGATGGTGGCGGATGTTTTTGAAATGTCCGATCCGGATGCCGCTTTCGGTATATTTTCGAACGAACGCGACCCGGGTGGTGTCGATCCGGGCGTTGGCGACGCGGGTTCGATGACTTTCGGGCAGTTGCTTTTCTGCAAATCATCGTATTATGTCAAAGTAAATTATTACGGGTCGATAGACGCAGATAAAGCGCTCACGGAGTTCGCCGCCGCGATATCGGGTTTTATCGATGACAGCGCGGGGATGCCCGAAATCATGAGTGAACTGCCGCCCGATGCGGACGTGAAAACAGCAATGCTGGTTGAAGGCCCGCTCGTGATGCGGAATTTTCTTTACATGGGAGATACGGACGTTGCGGGTTTTTCGGACGGCGCGCGCGGCGTCATTTTCGATTCACCGCGGGGCAGGGAGATGCTGTTGCTGTACGGAGAAGAATCAGCAGCGCTGAAAGCGGAATCGTCGATCGGGGAGCATTTGAAAAGCGTGGGATATATGGAAGCTTCAGGGAGCGGGTACAACGAATACGGAAGTGATGCCGGTGTTGTTCGGATATCCGAGTTGTCGAAAGGCCGGGGAGCTTATAAACTAAGGTTGTCACTCATTACGAAATAAAAAAGCGGAGAGCATGAGATTAAGTGGATCCCAAGAAGCTTGCTGAGATAAACGAAGAGCTGTCGTCGCTGATGCGGAAGGCGTTTGCGGGTGGTACCGAGGTTCGGTTCCATAACGAAAATGTGAACAAATGCTGGATGATGTATGAATGCCCCGATCCGTATAACTGCCCGGTTTACGGGAAAAAGGATGTGAGGTGCTGGCAGGCGATTGGAACTTTTTCAGAGGAGGGCGGCTGTTGCAGGCTCCAGAAGGTGCTCGATTGCCGCAAGTGCGAGGTTTACCAGACAAGCATGGGAAAGGACCCGCTTGTTGAAATCGGGGAGACGTTCAACAACATGATGCACCTCATCGAGAGGACGCAGGGTCGGCTGGTCGAGATGGAAAAGCTCGCGACAACGGGCAAGCTGGCCGCGAGCGTCGCTCACGAGATCAACAACCCTCTTTTCGGCATCGCAAATTATGTGGATCTCATAAAAGCCCGTTCCGACGGAGACGAAAAGATAGATCATTATACGAACGTCATAAAGGAAGCGATTGATCAGATTCAATCGGTCACGAGGGGGCTTCTCGAACTCGCCAGGCCGAGGGTTCCGCATCCTGCCATGTCGGATCTTCATCATGAGATCGGAAGGGCGATATCCTTGATTCAGCCCAAGGCGGCAAAGCAGAAAGTTGAAATAAAAACGGAGTTGGACGAGAATATCCCGGAATTCAAGTTAGATGTGGAAACGATGCAGGAGGTTTTTCTGAACCTGATGATCAATGCGCTGGAGTCTATGCCGGACAGCGGCGAGATCAGGATCAGGACTTCGAGGAAAGGGGCGTATGTCGAAATCGAGGTGCAGGACACCGGCCACGGGATAGAGGAAGCCGACCTGACAAGGGTGTTCGACCTTTTCTTCTCGAAGAAGATGATAGGTATCGGGACGGGGATAGGCCTGTACACTGCGCGGAGAATAATAGAAAATCATGGCGGAAAAATAAATGTCCAGAGCCGTGTGGGAGAGGGAACCCGGTTCAACATATTGATGCCGATTAGAAAATGATACAGAACGAAAACCAGAAAACAGTTTTGATAGTTGACGACGATAGTATCGTGAGGGAGTCCCTGAAAGAGCGGCTCGGAATAGAGGGATACCTGGCGATCGAGGCGGCGGATTCCGAAGAGGCGATAGCCGTTTTGAGGGAGCGGGGCGCGGATGTCGCGGTAGTGGACGTGAACCTGCCGGGCATGAACGGGCTTCAGCTCATCGAGAGGATAAAGAGCGTTTCGCCCGACACCGGGGTCGTGATGCTGACCGGTTACGGGTCGGTTCAGGATTCGGTCGAGGCGATGAAACGCGGCGCGGAGGATTACCTGCTCAAGCCGTGCTCGATGGAAGAGCTCGTGATAGTGCTGGACCGGATAGGCCAGAAGCAGGAACTGCGAAGCGAGAACATAAAACTCAGGCGCGAGCTTGAGAAGAGATACGGGCTGGGGGAGATAATCGGGCAGAGCCCCGGGATGAAAAAGGTTTTCGAGCGGATCGAGGTTGTAGCCAGAAGCGACGCGAATGTGCTTATCACCGGCGACACCGGGACGGGCAAGGACCTGATAGCTAGAGCGATACACAAACTGAGCGAGAGAAGCGCCAGCCCGTTCGTCAAGGTTGACTGCGCAGCGCTGCCGGAAACACTGCTCGAAAGCGAGCTTTTCGGGCATGAGCGCGGAGCGTTCACCGGTGCGTCGCGAAGCCAGGCGGGAAAGTTCGAGCAGGCGGGCGGCGGTGTGGTTTTTCTCGACGAGATCGCGAATATTTCATGGACCACGCAGGCGAAACTGCTCAACGTGATACAGGACAGGGAGTTCACCCGGCTCGGGGGTGACAGGCGGATAAGCGTGGATATAAGGCTGATATCCGCGACGAATGTGAATCTTGAAAAAGCCGTCGAAAAAGGAGAGTTCAGGGAAGATCTTTATTACAGGCTCAATGTCGTGCCGATCCACATACCGTCGCTCAAGGATAGAAAAGAGGACATCCCTCTGCTGATAAATCATTTCCTTGAAGTGTTGTGCAGAGAGAACGGGCGGGAGCGGATTCTGGTATCACAGAAAGCGATGGAGAAGATGTGCCTGTACAACTGGCCGGGGAATGTCCGTGAACTGGAAAACCTGATCCGGAGAATGGTGATCCTCACGCCGGGTAATGTAATAAACGAAGAGAATCTTCCTTCGAAGCTGCTTGATTTCGAGTCGGAGGATGAGAAGTATGTGCATCTTGCGGATGCCAAAACGCTCAAAGAGGCGGTCGAGAGTTTCGAGTCGATATATCTTCAGAGGATACTCGCGGAAACCGGCGGCAACAGGGAACAGACTGCGGGCCGGCTCGGCATTACAAGGGTGACGCTCTATAACAAGATGAAACGCTATGGCCTTTTAACGGCTGAGTAAACCTTCAAAAATCAGAGATATTTCCAGCCGCCGGCGACTTTGAAAAGGTGCCCCGCGATCTGTCGTATTCTTTCCGAGTCTTCCACGCTGTCAACCCATTTCCGGGGGAGCCGCCATGTCCCGTTCCATGCGCCGGAGATAGCGCCCGCAACGGCTCCGGTCGTGTCGGTGTCTCCGCCGCCCATTACCGCTGATATCACCGTTTTCTGAAAATCATCAGGGGTTTTCAGAAAACAGAATGCGGCGCTTGCGACGGTTTCAACCACGTATCCGCTTGTTCCGAGCGTGTGCAAAGCCGTCGAAGTGTCGAACCCTTCAACGAGCATTTTCTTTGCCCGCGCGAGCCTGTCGGCTACGACGCAGGGTCCGATTTTCTCAATGCATTCGTCGATCAGCGCAGGGTTCGCTTCAGAGAAGTCGGTCCGCGCCACACCCCGGGCTATGAAGAAATTCACCGCCCTGCTTCCCGCGATCGCCTCGCGGTTGTTGTGCGTGATAATCGCATCGGTGAGCGAGTCTTCGATCAGCTTTTCGATGTTGTTGTGATGAAGCAAACCTATCGGGGCCGCTCTCATCGCCGACCCGTTGCCTGCGGCGAACTCACCGCTGTTGCCGCTGTGTCTCCATTCGGTCCCGTTTTTCAATTGCACGACGGCGTGTGATGTCGAGTTGCCTATACCGCGCAGGTCGCCCGAGTCGAACCATTCGACGTAGCTTCTCGCGATGTCCTCCGGGTCAACCTCGCCCCCGCATTTTATTATGCTGTTTGCAAGGCACAGGGCCATTTTTGTGTCGTCCGTCCACTGGCCCCGGCTCAGGCCGCGGTCACGGCAGGGATAAAAATCGTCCACGGGATGCCCCAGTTTGCTCTGTATGGTTGATGATCTCCAGCCTTCGAACGGCATTCCCAGGGCATCGCCGATAGCAAGCCCCAGGAGGCAGCCTTCAAATTTCGATGGATCCGCGTTCAATGCAAAACTCCGCTGTTCAATTTAATTCGTATGCGTAATTATAATAAGATTAATCGTGGGATTGCTAATTTTTTTATTGAATGCCGATAATTAATATCCCGATTTCAGATCGAACACCAGGACCGATGATGATGAGGAATCGATTACATACAGACGGTCTTCCTCGTCTATGAAAATGTCTTCCGGCGTCAGGAAACGTGGGCCCATGTCGGTGTCGCTGTCTATCCTGAAATCCAGGCCCCCGAACATGTTGTAGCCGTCGAGCGTATTCTCGGAAGTATTCAGCATCCAAATCTTTTTATCGGAATCGATGGCGATCGTCGGTGAATCGTATGGAAACGGCACGTCGGAAAAAGAGTCTCCGGAAATCTGCACCATCGGCCTTCCGTCCTCGCTGAACGGTAGAATCCGCCTCAGTTCGGAGTCCAGCACGAAAAGCCTTCCGAAGTAATCAACCGTGGCGTCGTTTATTCTTTTAACCGGGAAGTCGACACCTTTTTTCAGTTCCGGCTCAGCGGAGGATTTTTTCCACGACAGCTCGCCTGTCGGGGAATATCTCCGCACCGCCGCTTCGTAGGAGTTGAAAAGAAAAAGGTAGTCCAGCCTGTCGCAGATTGCGCCGTCGAAACTGGGAGCCATCTTTGTCGGCTGATCCCACGGGGAAAGCAGCTCTCCTCTGTCGTCGACTTCGTACAACAGCCTGTTGTGGATCAGCCACAGCGTATCTCCGCATTTGCATACGGCGTCGCCGTCCATCAATTCCGTTTTCAGGGGAATCTGCCTTCTCGGTATTCCGGTTGCGCTGTCGTAAATGCTGATTGCGTCGGGCGAAGTGGAAAGAATATACAGCTCGCCGGAGGACTGATTGACCGCCGCCGATATCAGTATCTGAAAATACCCGGTATCGGGATAATCCTTGATTTCATACAGAAGAGGCGGGTTGATCCAGACCGGTTCCGCTGCGGCATGGTAAGCCGGGGTGGCCACAACGAAAAGTATAAGCGAAAAAGATATGATGAATTTTCTAATTGTTTTTCTCATATTAAATATTCTACCTTCAAAGAACATGAAGCGGCAAGCGCCGGGCTTCATAATCAATAATGAAACATGGCCGGGGTTGCTTACACCCGCCGCTTGTCGGGGCGGTGCCGGGGATGTAAACTATACGAAAGTTAAATCAGGACAGGAGAACGGGATGTCGGAAATTGCGCTCAGTATAATCAGCCCGATGTTCAACGAAGAAGAAAATGTGTCCGTCACCGTGGGCAGGATAGGCGAAGCGCTTGCCGGGCTGAAAGAGGCATGGGAGCTGGTACTCGTCGATGACGGCAGCACGGACGGGACGCTCGCGGTTGCGCGGGAGCTCGAATCCAGGCACGAGTGGCTGAGGGTGGTGGGCTACAGCCCGAACCGTGGCCGTGGAATGGCGCTGCGAACAGGTTTCGCGGAGGCGAGAGGGAAATTCATTGTAACAACCGATTTTGATTTGAGCTACAGCCCGGATCACATAAAAAGGATTTATGATGAACTGGCCGCGAACCCGGATCTCGATATGGTCCTGGGATCGGCTTACATGCCCGGGGGAACAGTGAAGGATGTGCCGTGGCGAAGGCATCTGGTAAGCCGCGCGGGCAACCGTGTGCTGAGCTTCGCGATGGGCGGCAGCTATAAAACCATAACCTGCATCCTGAGGGGGTACAAAAGAGAATCGCTGCTTGAGCTTGAAATGGAGGAAGAAGGCAAGGAGATACATCTCGAGATATTGTCCAGGGCGCACGCGCTCGGGTACAGGATAAAAGAAATACCGGCCGACCTGAGAGGGCGAACCGGGGGAACGTCGAAATTCAAGTTCGGTTCGACGTCCACGTCGCACCTGCTTTTTTCATTGCTCGAACGCCCCACGATGATTTTCGGAGCCGTGGGTTTTTCTCTTTTCCTTATGGGCATAATCGCCGGCCTGTTCATCGTTGTGATGAGGTATCAGGGAACCCTGAATCCCACCCGGCCACTCGTTACGCTGATGACGATACTGGTAATTGCCGGAATCCAGATTTTCACGCTCGGGTTCATGTCGTTGCTGCTTGTCAATCTTCGCAAAGAGATTTACCGGGTGCAGCAGCAGAACCGCAGGCTTGAGATATTCCTCGGCAGACTGGATAAAAAATCAGGCGGGGAAGAAAAATGATATGGCCGGTGTCGAGCGCGAAGAAAAGTACCACATAGAAGGACACGTATTCATAAAAAAATATTCCGGAGACAGCGTCCGGTTTTTCTGCGACGGCGGCGAAGTTGACATCGTGGAGTGGAACAGACTTCTTAACGAGAACCAGCCGATGTCGCTGCTGGAAACGCACCCGAACCCGCTGGTGAGAATCAAAGAGGAGCACAGGCGGGCGTCGATCGCGAAACTTGCGAAGCCGGTCGGCGGGCTTGTTGTGGCGGATACGGGTTGTGAGCGGGGCCACCTTGCCGAACGGCTGGCGGGCGAATGCGGGCGGCTGTTCTGCATCGACATAGACGCGGCGGCGCTTGACGGCGCGCGCGCACGGCTGAAAGATTTTCAAAATATTGATTATATAGTGAGCGACATAAAGAATATCGATCTTCCCGACAGCTCTGTCGATGTTTGTATAGCTTCCGAGGTTCTCGAACATCTGCCGTCGCCCGGCGAGGGGATCGCGGAACTTGTGAGGATAACGAAACCCGGCGGAAGAATCGTTATAAGCGTGCCGAACGAACTCCTCGTGCTGCGGCTGAAGTCGATAGCTGCTTCGGTCGGGCTCGGCAGGTCGCTGGGCCGACTCAGCAGCGGTATCGCGGTCGGTCACGTTCAGGTTTTTACAAAAGAAAAATTGAGAAATTTATGCGAAGGATCAATCACGCTGACCTCGCTGAAATACAGTTCGCCGTTTTTTTTGAATATCTTCGCCTGCGGGACTCCTGTTAAATAACCCGGAACAATCAACGCATGTCAGCAGTCGGACCCGGGCGCGAAACAGCATGTTTCGATTATGCTTTTCACGCTGGCGTTATCGAGTGTTTCAAGAGTGCCGATTTTTTCGAGCGCCGAGTGAGCGGCTTCGGCTCCGATTGTTTTGACGGCCTGCTTTTCGAATTTTCCGGTGATATCATCGCTTCTTTCCTCGAAAGGCCTGCCCGCCGCTCCGAAGGGTATCTCCTGTTCGAACACCAGCGGCCCGCTGTCGGATTTGAATTCTATGGACACCCGCGCCGGGAAAGTCATTTTGAATTCTTCCGCGCTTGCGCACAGGTGGCGGTCGGAATGTTCTTCCTCGTCCGCGCCGAACACCTTTCCGAGCGCCCGGCGGCCTTCGTTTATGATCCCGGACAGCTCACGGCTGCCTACCAGCCACGCAAACGGCGACGACGGCCCGACTGTTTTTACGAGCGACCTGAGCGATCCGAGCCGCAACTCGCCGAGCAAATACCGGATGTCTATCAGGTCGGTCACCGAATCGAGCACCATTCCGCTCATTTTTATATCGTGGTGGACCCGCACCCGTTTCGCGAGGTTCCACACTTCCATGTCGTTTATGCGTTCGTTTGTGAACTGGTCCGGCCCGAGCTCGCCGTCGAGCAGCCCGACCGCTATGTTGTAAGGAGTATAGAAATTCAGCGTCATCGGGTGGCTGTACTGGTTTCGCACGAGCGGGCGCGACATCTCATCCATTTTCACCGTCATGATGCTTGCATGGATATCGACTTTGAAAATATCTGAAACGTCGATGGAATTTTCCCTCATCAGCTCGAAAAGGCCGTCCGCCGCGGAATCGATATAAGCGCAGCCCGGATAGATTTTGCAGCTCAGCGTATCGGTCAGCCAGCACTGTCCGAGCCGTGTGAGCATGGGATATACGGGGATGAAGGAAAAAGTTTCGCAGAACCCGCCTTCGGATTCGAGGATGTCTTCGGGTCCGCTCAGCCCCCCGGCGGCGAGCTGCGCGGCAAGTATCCCGTAATTTATCCCGTTCGATGCCGTGAACAGCTTGGATTCGCCCGAAAAGAAACTTCCGGGCAGAGGCTGCGCGGGCTGGGAAAGCGACATCCCGAGCGCGGCGGTCATCTGTTTTTCGTCCAGTCCGAGAATTTTGCCGGCGGCGCACGCCGTTCCCGCCGCATGTATGAACGCCCACATCTGGCCGTTTGAAGGTCCGATCATAATCGAGGCGCCGAGCCTCGCTTCGATCTCGTTTGCAATCACCTGCGCGAGAATGAGCTGTCTGCCGTCGATATTCTCTTTCTGGGCAAGCATGAGCGGAACCAGGACGGCGGAGTGCCCCGTGTGCCCCGCGAACATGTAATCATCGAAATCGAGCAGCATGCTGAGACAGGAGTTTGCTGCGAGGGCGTCTTTAAGCGAGATTTCATTGCCGAACGGGATCACGGTGCATGTACCGGCGTCTGAAAACCGTGAAACAGCTTTTGGAATGCTTTTGCCCGTGGCGGTTCTCGACGAAGCGAGCAGGGACGCGAGCACGCTCGTTATCTGGAGTTTGGCCTGCCGCACGATCCGGGGCGGGATATCTTCATATTTAAGCGCGGATGCCCATCCTGCCATTTCCCGGGTGTAGTTTCGCCTTGTTTTTGCCATGTTGAGAACCTCCGGTGCCTTTTCAGTGCTTATGGGGGCAAGGAATAGTCTACCATAAAAACAAACGTCCACAAAGCGGAATAAAGCCGATCATTTGGTCTGGATTAATAAATATTATTACCTTATTACTGTTTTTTTAGTTGATACAGAAATATTTCTAATGAATTAACTGATATTATTAGAGACGAAGTATGGGAAAAACTATGAAAAAAGAAAAGAAAACGGAAAAACCATGGGGCGGAAGGTTTGAGGGCGGAACCGACCCCGAAGTTGAAAAATTTACCGAATCCATCAGTTTCGACCATGTGCTGGCGGGATTCGATATCATGCAGTCGCGCGCGCATGCGCGGATGCTTGCGGAATGCGGGCTGATAACGAAGAAGGATCTTCGGGAGATACTTTCGGGGCTCAGGAAAATCGAAACGGAGGTTCAGGCCGGCGGATTCGATTTCAGGGTGGATCTCGAAGATGTGCATATGAACATCGAGACGCGGCTTGCGGAGCTGATCGGCCCGGCGGCGGGGCGGCTGCACACCGCTCGGTCGCGCAATGATCAGGTCGCAACGGATATGAAGCTGTACGTGAGGGCGGCGGTGGCCGGGATAATCGAGGGGATACGATTCGCACAGAAGGCGATCGTTTTTCAGGCCGAACGGCACGCGGACAGCATCATGCCCGGTTATACGCATCTTCAGAGGGCACAGCCCGTTACGCTCGGCCATCACCTGATGGCCTATTTCTGGATGCTGGAACGCGACGCGGGCAGGTTTGCGGACTGCGCGAAGAGGATGGATACGCTCCCGCTGGGCGCCGGCGCGCTTGCCGGAACCGCGCTTTCGACCGATCCGAAACAGGTTGCGGCGGAACTCGGGTTCGCGATGCCCGCGGACAACAGCATGGACGCTGTGAGCGACCGCGATTTCGTGATCGAGTTTCTCGCGGACTGCTCGATCTGCATGAACCACCTGAGCAGGGCGTGCGAGGAGTTCGTTCTGTGGATGTCGGTTGAGTTCGGGTATGTCGAACTGCCCGATTCGCTGTGTACGGGCAGCAGCATAATGCCGCAGAAAAAGAACCCGGATGTCGCAGAATTGATACGGGGGAAAAACGGTCGTGTGGTGGGAGACCTGGTGTCGTTGCTGGTGACGCTGAAATCGCTGCCGCTGGCTTACAACAGGGATATGCAGGAAGACAAGGAGCCGGCTTTCGATGCGGCGCGGACGCTCGGCGCTTCGATACGGCTGTTCGGAAAGATGGTCGGTGGGGCGAAGTTCAAAACGGACAGGATGTCCGCGACGGCGACGGACGGGTTTTCGACGGCGGTCGATATTACGGATTACCTCGTGCGGCGCGGCGTGCCTTTCAGGGAAACCCACGGAATCGTCGGGCGGCTCGTTAAATACTGTGTTGACGGTGAAAAGGAATTCGGAGACCTCGGGCTCGATGAGTTCAGGAAGTTTTCGAAAGAGTTCGATAAAGATATTTTCGATGTGCTCGATCCCGCTGTGGGCATGAATAAGCGGAAGGGGCCGGGCGCGGCATCGCCGATGTCGGTTAAAAAACAGTTGAAGAAAGCAAAGCGAATACTGGAGCGCGATATATGATAGATTTCTCGATGCTTCTAAATTTTCCATCGGAGCTGACGGCTACGGAAATAGTCAAGGCAGTGATCGAGATTATAATCATCAGCGTCGTGCTTTATTACTCGATAGTGTTTTTGCAGAGGACGCGGGCGGTGGCGATCCTGCGGGGGCTGGCGGTGTTCATGCTTTTCGCGGTCATTGCCGGAGTGTTCAAACTGGATACGATATTTTTCATCATACAGGGACTCAGCGCGGTGATCGTAATCGCGTTGCTGATAGTGTTTCAGCCGGAGTTGAGGCGCGCGCTCGAATCGATGGGGCAGAGGGGGTTCTGGCAGCGCAGGTTCGGCGGGCTGGAAAAGGAAGACATTATAAAGCTGATACACTCGCTGGTCGTTACGCTCGAAGATCTTTCGATCGTTAAGATGGGCGCGCTGATCGTTATCGAGCAGGAATCGAACCTCGAAGAATATACGCGGTCGGGAACGCCCATGGACGCAAAGCTGACGCCGGAGCTTCTGAAGACGATATTTTTCCCGCACACGTTCCTGCATGACGGGGCCGTGCTGGTGCGGGGCAACAGGATAATGGCCGGCGGGTGTTTCCTGCCGCTGTCCGATAATCCGCAACTGCCGCAGGACGTGGGTTCGCGGCACAGGGCCGCGCTGGGCATTTCCGAAGTCACCGACGCCGTTTCGCTTGTGGTCTCCGAGGAAACGGGGTTCATTTCACTGGCCCACAGTGGAAAGCTGATAAGAGACATTAAACCGGATGCCCTGAGGGAGCTCATGTATTCGATATGTATTCCGCAGGGAACGGGTTTTTCTTCTTTGATGAGCAGAGGGGAGTAACGCTCTGAATGTTCAGAAAATTACTGGTTAACAATTATAAGGTAAAGATCGTCTCCGTCCTTCTGGCTTCGGCGCTCTGGCTTTTCGTGTACGGCGGGCATCACCCCAGGGTCAGCAAAACATTAACCGTGCCGGTGGTGTACGAGAATCTTCCGCCAGACCTGAGGCTCGATTCGCCGCCGAAGATTATCAGGGCGAGAATGCACGGGGACAGCAAGCTGCTCGAAGAGATAAAGCAGGATGACCTTACCGCAATGGTCGATCTGCAGGGATTGAAAGAAGGAAAGCATGTTGTCGATGTCGATGTGACAAACGATACGGGCGCGAGGATGGTCAGGCGGGACAGGACGGTGGAACTGGTCCTGAGGAGGCTGAACAAAATCGAGCTGCCCGTCAGGATAAGCTTCGTCGGCTCGCTGCCCATAAACTACGGGCTGGGCAGGGTGACGTTTCAGCCGGAAAGGGTGGCGGTGTACGGCAGCGAGGAAGAGCTACAGCGGGTCAGCAGCGTTGTCACGACCATAGATCTTTCCGACAGGAGAAAAAGTTTTCAGTCGGATATGCCGGTGTACGCGGAAGATGTATCGGGCCTGAATGTGACGGACGTGACGCTGGACCCGGCGCTAATTTCGATTAATGTTCCGATCCACAGCGAGAACACGAGGATTGTTCCGATTACCGCCGTCTATAAAAATGACGAAAGCAAGGACGACTATCCGAACGCTGATTATTATCCGGCGACGATAACCCTGATCGGCGATGAAGATGTTCTGAAAAAGATAAGGAACGTGAAGACGGAGGAATTCGATCTTTCGAAGTGCGAAACGGGGGGAGTGTTCCCCCTGCGGATAGAGCTGCCGAAGAATGTGTTTTCGAACATAACGCAGGTGACTTTTTCATGTGACCCGATGAAGGAACTGTCGAGGTCTTTCCTGGTGAACCTGCGGGCGATTAATCTTTGCGAGAATTGCAGCGCATCGATCGACCCCGGCGAGATAGAAGTTATTACGGAAGGCCGCGCGGACGTGGTGAAGGAAGTCAAGATCGCGGATATCGCGGTGTTTGTCGATCTGCTGGGAGTGGAACCGGGCAAGCACGAAATAGAGCCGCATGTGAGCCTCAAGAGAGATATGGAATCGGTCAAGATATGGCATGATCAGAAAATCGTGAAAGTTGAAATAAAACAGATAGGGGACTGACAGCGAAGTGGCAAAAAGAAAAGCCATAAAATTCGGGACGGACGGAATAAGAGGAGCAGCAAACGAAGAGCTTACGGCGGAAGTATCGCTCGCGGTGGGAAGGGGAGCCGCGTATCACCTGAGCCGCAACCGAAGAGGAACAACCGGTCGCGTGCTTGTCGGGAAAGACACGAGAATATCGGGAGACATGATAGAGGCGGCGCTCGTGGCGGGCGTTGCGTCGATAGGTGTGGATGCGTGGAGGCTTGGGATAATTCCGACCCCCGGGCTGGCCTATATGACGCGGAGCCTGAACTGTGACTGCGGGATAATGATTTCGGCGTCGCACAATCCCGTGGAGGACAACGGGCTGAAGATTTTTTCGGGCGAGGGATACAAGCTCGAAGATGAAGACGAGGCGGCGATCGAGCAGTACATGTCCGGGCGGGGCATCGAGAAGGCGTCCGGGGCCGAAGTGGGGCGTTTTGTAGACAAATCGAAAATGGGGGCGAACTACACGGCTCATGTGCGGCGGCGTCTGAGGGGCGTTTTTATCGAGGGCCGGATCGTAGTGGATTGCGCCTGCGGCGCGGCTTCCCGTTTCGCGAAAAGGGTTTTCAGGAATTGTGCTGAAGAAGTGATTTTCATAAATTCGGACGAAGACGGCCTGAAGATCAATGTCGATTGCGGCTCGACCCGGCCCGATAAACTCGCGGCGAGGGTCCTGAAACATAAGGCGGCGTTCGGGTTCGCTTTCGACGGCGACGCGGACAGGGTGCTGTTTGTCGATGAAAAAGGCTGCCTGGTGGACGGCGACCAGATGATGCTGATGGCCGCGCGGAACATGATAAAAGAGAAGAAGCTTCCCGGGAACACGATAGTATCAACTGTAATGTCCAACATGGGGCTGGAATACGAACTGGGAAAACTGGGCGGGAAAATGATTCGCACGCCGGTGGGCGACAAGTTCGTGCTTCGCGAGATGCGAAACGGCGGATTCGCCCTGGGCGGCGAGCAGAGCGGACATGTTATTTTTCTGGATCACGGCACAACGGGCGACGGGATGCTTACGGCGGCGGAGTTGCTGAACGTTTTCTCGAAGCACGAAGGAGTTCCGTTTTCCCGGCTGACGCGGATGAAGCGCTCCGCTCAGTTTCTCAAGAATATCAGGGTGCCGGACAGGGACGAATATTACGATAACAGGATAATCCAGAAGAAAGTCGCGGAAGTCGAGAAAAGGCTGGGCGATGAGGGCCGGGTTGTCGTGAGACCATCGGGAACCGAGCCTCTGATACGTGTCATGGTGGAAACCTGGGACCGCGAAAAAGCGGAAGCGTACACAGATGAGATCCTGGATACGGTTCGCAGGGAATTGAAGGTGGATTGACCCGGAATCTGCCGGGAAGGGCTTTTTACTCTATGAGTCCCAGACTCGGAAAAATCATAATTACAGTAATTATCATGATTGCCGTGTCTGCGGTTTGCGCGGGTATTTTTGCTTCGGTTCGGGCAGGTCGTTGCGCGGAACAGGCCCGGGCTGTTGCCGGGCTTGGAGAAAGATTGATCCCCGAACTGACAGAAGCGTATGCGGAACTGTCGCGCGATTTTGAGTCGATGCACGACGATGAATGGCAGGGCAGGCCGGATGAGTATCGTGAGTTCATTGAGAATTACAAAAAACGAATCGCGATATACAGCGATATGGAAGAGGAACTCATGGAGGTCGAGCCGGATTTCGAGCCTCTGGAACGGGCGGTCGGATTGCTTGGGAAGATGGTATCCGCTCACAGGTCGCTCGATATGTCGGAGAAGCACTGTGCCGATTCGGTGATGTATTCGAAGGGCGCCGCGCCGGAAATGGCGTGTTTCGAGGGCGCGCCCGAGCTGATATTGAAGGATTACAATAAAAGCGCCGCCGGGTATGGGAGTCTGATGGGAAAGGTGAAGTCCGGGGGATGGCTCGCAAAGGCGCTTATGAAAAGCCGTGAAGAAAAATCACGCCGGAAAAGCGACGGCAGGCCGAACGTGGTGATAATCCTGATAGATGCGCTGCGGGCGGACAGGATTGGCTCCGGGGCGGTGGGAACGATGCCGTTTCTCGAAGTTCTCGCGCGAGAGGGAGTTGTCTATTCCGATGCCGTGTCTCCATCGAGCACCACCTATACCAGCGTCGCGTCTCTGTTCACGGGGCTGGATCCCTACGAGAACAATTCCGTCGGAAGCAGGATGTGGGCAAGCGAAAAGAGCCTTGTTCAGGGTTTCAGGGAAATCGGCTATCTCACAGTTGGGTTCTCGGCGAATTCGCTGATCTCCGAGGAGAATGGTTTCGGCAGAGGGTTCGACTATTTCTGTGGGCGGTACTGGTCGCCCGCGCCGATCGTATACAACGACATAATAAGCCACATAAGGTATGAGGGCGGATTGAGACAGCCATTTTTTATGTATCTCCATCTTATCGATCCGCACGATCCTTATTTTTCGCCGGACACTTTTGAAAAGCTGTCGGTGGAGGGGAGGCCGGAGGGATACATCGCCGATCCGAATGTCATCAGGGATGACTATATTTCGCGGGGTATCTATGCGGCGAGCGCAATGCCGGCGGGAAACATCGAATACCTGGAAGATCTGTATAACGAAGAAGCGGCTTATGTTGATAAATGGATTAACAGGTTTTTCAGCCGCATGGAAAGCATGGGGCTTATCCGCAACACGATATTTGTGATAACCGCGGACCACGGAGAATCTTTTCTGGAGCACGGCGATGTGAAACATTCCCGGCAGCTCTACCGGGAAATGGTTAACGTGCCGCTTGTGGTGAGCGGCGAGCTGCCTTCCGGCGTGGCTGGCGGTTCGGTCGTGTCCGACCCTCATTCCACGATGGAAATATTGCCTTCGCTGCTGAAAGTCGCGGGCGGTGAAGTGAAGGGCGCGGCGGCTTTGAGAACGGGGCTTTTCACGGTTGCGGATTCGGAGGCTCCGGTTATTTCAGTAACGAAGGGCCTGTCGCTCGACATGAAGAGAACAGGCGTGGAGCTTATGAGCATCAGGCAGGCGGGCTATAAACTCATTATGGAAATCGATTCCGGCGAATACCGGTTTTATGATCTCGCCGCTGATCCCGGCGAGAAAAATGATTTGTCGGATGAGATGCAGGGGCCTGCCGCCGAACTTGCGGGAAGAGCGGTTGCCGTAAGGAAAATCTCGCAGGAAGCCGGTCGTTACTCGGAAGGCAGGGAGTCGCCCGGAATTCGAAAACAGCTTAAAACACTTGGTTACATCAAATAATCAGCGTTTGTTCGACAGAGCGGATTCGAGCAACAGAAATCCGATAGCGAAAACGAGGAACGGGAACCAGAGAGCGGTTGCGCGTTTGTTGTAAAGCTCGCCGGCAAGCTTTTTTGCGTCAACGGGTTTCGATGCGTCGATGGATATTGTGTCGTGGTCTTTGTAGATCGTCTCCCATTGCGAAGTGGAAATTGAAGCCAGGTCGCTTTCGAGCGGGTCGGCGTTTATCGTGAACAGGATAGTATCATCGGTCGCGATCCTGTAAGCGCCGCGCGGCAGGGGAGAGCCGGGTGCCGGCGAAAATATATTTTTCTCCAGTTCCGAAGTCCTGAGCAGATTGAATTTCTCTCCTGTCTCGACATTAACGGCTTCGAGCTTTTCCAGTTTCGACGCGGAAGGCACGCCGACTGCGGCGCCTGAAGTGAAGTTCAGCGTTTTCGGGACGGAAGGCTCTGCGAGATATTTTATTGTTTTCAGAACCAGGGGCGCGAAGGCGGGTTTAAGCGCGAGGTTTGTTTTTTCAGGAGACAGGGCCGATGACAGCAGCAGGATTTTTCCCGCGCCCGATGTTCGTTCGGCGATGAAAACCGATCCGTCGGAGAGCGTTCCCGGCGTTGATATTTCAGGGCTGACCGCATTTATCAGCGGCGGGTTGAAGAAGAGGGTTTCCCTCAGCGAAGAAGCGGCTTTACCGCCGAGGCCCGAAAACAGCGCGTGTGAATCGTCGAGCCGGCCTGCATTGAGAACGGCGGAGCCCGAGTCGCGAGCGGTTATTGTGATGCCGTCTCCGAAAAGAGTTCTTGCGATCAGCGAGTCGGGGCCGGGGTTCCCTGTTGAAGACATGAAAATGCCTCCTCCCGACACAAGGAAATCTCCGAGCAGTTTTACGCCGTCTTTGTTCAGCAGGGAGTTGTCCGGCACAATGACGACCCGGGCTCCCGAAACAGTCTCCACGCCTAGATTATCCGGCTCGATTATCCTGAGGTTTATGGAGCCGCCCGTTTTTCCGTTTCCGGAAATAGTTCTTACGGCGCGGGCGATATAATAGCCGCCCTGTTGCGGATCGCGGACGGATTCTGAGGTTGCGGCGAGAATCACGGGTATTTCATCGTGTATGTCGAAAGTAAAGAAAATGTCGTTGTCTCCCGGCATGGAATCTCCCGATATTGATATGTGTCCCGAATGCCTTCCGGTTTCGCCGAACGTGATTGAGAAGCACCCGCGCTGCGACACAGCATCTTCCAGGGAAAGAGCCTGTTCTCCCCGTTTGTTTTCGTCAATCACCAGCGATGTGGAAACAGGGATTCCGGTTTTTACGTCCGATTCGATTTCAAAGCATACCGGCAGTTCCTCGCCCGAGAGAGGGAAAATCGGGACTTCAAGGTTTTTGATTTTAATGTTGTGTCTTTCTGATGCCGGGGAGAAGTTGACGCCGGCGATGATCGGGTCGCCGGCCCTGTGCCCGACCGGTTCGAGGCTGAATCCGCCTGCCTGAAAATCGGAGAACACGACAATTCTTCTTTCGGGAAGCGGTGAGTTGCGAAGCGCGCTCACGGCGCGGTTGATTTTGAGATCGGTCCGTGAAAGGCAGTCGCCGGGTTTGTATTCTTTTATGGCTTTAGCGGCCTCGGCTGCGTTTCCGCGAAATGCCGCCGTGTCGCCGCAGGTGAGCTCCATTATTATCTCGTCTTCATATTCCGATTCGGCAATCAGGCTGGAAGCCGAACCGATGGCCCTTTCGAAAAGAGTGACGCCGTTGTTCTCCCACAGCATGCTCGGGGAGTTGTCTATGATAATGTGGATGGCTGTCCGTGTTCTTGTTCCGGGCAGGTTTATTCCGGCGAAGTCGAGCACGGGCTGAGCGAAGGCGAGGACCAGCATTGCGATCGCGGCCATTCTGCAAAGCAGGACGAGCCACTGCTGGAGCGTGAGGATTCTCATGCTTCTGCGGCGTGTGCCTTCCAGCAGCATGAGTGCGGGGAAGACGACCCTGCTCACGCGGCGTCTCGCAAGCAGGTGCAGGAGCAGCGGCAGTGCGGCGAGTGAAAGCCCGATGAGAAATGCCGATTGCAGAAAACTCAAAACCTATCTCCTCTTGCGCCGTTCGCGCTTTTCGAGATACTCCAGGAGAATCTCCTCGGGCGATCTCGAAACCTCGGCATCGACGAAATCTATCCCGGCGCCGGAACAGAAAGCATTGTAGCCTTCCAGAAAGCCGGAAAGATTCTTCATGTATGCGGCCCTCACCGCCGTCGGATCAATCGTCAGGTCTTTTCCCGATTCCGGATCGACGAATCTTGCCGCTTTTGTAAACGGGAAAGATTTTTCATCCGATGACAGCACATGAAAAATGACGATCTCCGCGCCGCGCCCGCGGATCGCGCGCAGGCTTTCACGGATGGGTTCGGGTTCTTCCAGCAGGTCGGACACGACTATCACGAAGCTGCGCCTTCCGAGCTTGTCACCGATGCCGGTGAGTGTTCCGGCGATTCCGGCCCTGCCTTCCGGCCTGCGCTTTGCGAGCGTCGCGAGCAGCCTGTAGAGATGGTTTCGAGAAGTCCCCGGATCGAGTGATTCGCCCGGCCCGGCTGAAACGAGTCCCACCGCGTCGCCCTGTTTCAGAAACAGGTATGAAAGCGCGGCGCTGATCACAAAACCGTGATCCCATTTGCCCGATTCGCCGCCCGCCGTCATGGATGCGCTTGTGTCCAGCACGATATGAACATTCAGGTTGCGCTCTTCCTCGTGCTGTTTAACAAAGTAGCGCCCGGTTTTTGCGAACACCTTCCAGTCGATGTGCCTGGGATCGTCGCCGGGGTAGTATTCCCTGTGTTCGAGGAACTCGATATTGAAGCCGCGCTCCGGGCTGCGGTGCATCCCGGACAGCAGCCCGTCGGCGATCATGCGCGCGCGCAGTTCCAGCCTCGCGACTTTTTCGATAAGCTCGGGTGAAAGCCCGTTTGAGTTTCGCTGTTGTTCCATCCCGCCACCTGAACACGTACCGGAGCTAACCCACATTCTAACCCAACATAAAAACCCGCTCAATGAGGAGCGCGAGATAACAAATTGGGGCAAATGCGTGAAATATGAAAAATGAATATTATATTTCTAAGGAATGCGTATTTGCGTCTCCGCACTTGCGATCGGGCGTGGCATATATTAATATTTGCAGAAGTTTGAACCTGATAGGTGAGGCAAGACGGGTAATTCAACTGGAGATCAACGAGGTGATTCAATGAAGACGGAGAAAGTAGGAATACTTACGGGCGGAGGAGACTGCGCAGGTCTCAATCCAGCTATCAAATGGGCAACAAAAGGTCTGCTCGATGAACAGCTTTGCAAGGAATACGGAAGAAAATTCGAGGTTGTCGGGATCAAAAACGGCTGGGGAGGCCTTGTGAACTACAACCCGGATAAAGACGGCAACGACCCCGAGAATATTGTTCCTCTGGACGAGTCGGTTGTGAGAACCTGGGACCGGCATGGCGGAACGAACCTGTATTCTTCAAGGACGAACGCGGTCAAGGACGAAGAGACCGCGAAGAAAACGCTCAAGAACATCGAGAAAATGGGGCTGGATGTAATCATCGCGATCGGCGGCGAGGACACCCAGACGGTTTCTCACGGACTGTTCAAACGCGGCATGAATGTCGTGAGCATTCCCAAGACGATCGACAAGGACCTGGTGGGAACGGACTACAGCCTCGGGTTCTCGACGGCTGTAGAGGTTATCAAGGAAGAAATCGGAAGGCTGAGAACGACCGCCGGATCGCATAACAGAATATTCGTTGTGGAAACAATGGGGAGACACGCCGGGCATCTCGCGCTACAGGGCGGAATCGCGGGCGGAGCCTGCATGATCCTGCTGCCTGAAGTCGATTTCGACATGGAGAAGGTCATCAAGGCGCTGCACGAGAGAAAAGACAAGGGCGCGAGATACGATATACTTGTCGTGGCGGAAGGCGCGAAGCCGTCTCATCACAGGGACGTGACGGTATCGAGAGAACTCGACGAGTTCGGGCACGTAAGGCTCGGCGGAATAGGCGAACGCCTCGCGGACGATATCAAGAAAGCGGGATTCGCGGAAGTGCGGTTTGTGGTGCTCAGTCATCTGCAGCGCGGCGGGGAACCGTCACAGATCGACGTAAGAATGGGCCGGGCTTTCGGGCTTGCCGCGGCGGAGCTTGTCATGCAGAGAAGATACGGAAACATGGTCAGCCTGCGCGATAACGTGATCACTTTCATGCCGCTGCCGGATGTTATCCGAAAGGATGAAAAAGGCCAGACCATAATCAATACCGTAAACATCGAGATGGAATATGACACCGAGCGCTATATCGCAACACGAAGAACGCTTGGATTGAAAATCAATTAATATCGGGGTTTCTAGTGACGCCCGAAAAGATTCTGAACAAAACAGCAGGGGCCGTATGGCTCCTGCTTTTGTTTTTTCTGGTTGCATGCTCGCCCGCGCTTGCGGGTTTTTCGGATATGTTCGCAGTGTCCGACGACATCGGGGCTATGAAGCTGCCAAGGTTCGGAATGTCTCGCATACTGGTCTTGAACGCATCCGGGAGCCGGGGCGGTGAATCGGCTCCGCTTTACGGCGGTTTCTTTTCAAACGATCTGGATTCTGACACGTTCAGAAGCTACTGGTACATTAATTCGGTGGCGCGTTACGATACGAGGGTTTATGAAATTGACGCCGATACGCAACTGAACCGGCCGGGAGAATGTGAGCCGGGCGGCGATTGCCGTGAGTGGCGCGAATTTGTTGAAGCCGCTCTTTTGGAATTATCCGGTTCGGGCATGCTGGATCTGAGAAGGTTCGACGTAAACGGGTTGGGGAATATGCCTGACGGGTGGCTTGACGGGGTGATAGTTGTGACCGGCGGGGTCGAGGGTGTAATCCCGGTGGTCGCGGACGAGCAGGCCGCGGCGGTCGCGGGAGATTTGAGGCTGGGGGCGTTTCTTGTCGCGGGAGCCGGTGCGGGCCGCGAGGAGATTCTCAGGGGTTTCGCGGTGCTGCTTGGGTTCAAAGAACTCGAAGGGACGGACGGCAGGGGAGGAATCGCGCTGTCGCTGATGGGGAAGAGCGCGGGGCGGATGCCGATGCTGGATGCTTACAGCCGGTTGCGTGCGGGCTGGGCGAACCCTGTGGTGGTCGATGACAGGCCGTCCGAAATATTTCTCGTTCCGGCGAGAACTTCCGGCGAGGTTTATGTAATCGGCGGCGACAAGGAATACTTCCTGCTTGAAAACCGCGGCGCGGCGATGGGGATGGATGAAGATCTCGGCCCGGCAGGCGTCGCTATTTATCGCGTTTTCGACACGGCCCTGAAAAAATGGGCGCTGGAGGGCAAACCCGGGGATGGTTTCGACGTCTGGAGTCCGCCCGTTATGAATTTCTGGCCCGACGGGTCTTATCCCGTTCAGGCTGGAAAATATTTCAGGCCCGAAAAAGGGTTGTTCAGGGACGGCGATTCGCTTGTTCCGGACTACGGGTTTCAAAACCCGCTGAGCGACGACGACCATCCTTTGAATTCAAATTATCTGGACGGCGAGCCGTCGGACATTGCAATCTGGGAAATTGATACGAGGACTCATTATCCCCTGATCTCCGTGAATATTGGGAAAGATTGACACCTCACACTGATCTGCCCGGATATTGCCTCATTTTGAAAAGCGATTAAAATAGTCAATCGAAAAGATATCGGGAGGCTGAAGCCTTGCTCGCAAGGTGGCTTAAAGGGATTCTTATAGCATCGATAGCACTGCTGGCGGTCGCCGTTTCCGCGCTTGTGGTTATGAACACGCCGGTTGACCCGACCGACCCGGGAAGGCCTTTTGTCATAAGCCAGGGTGACAGCGCGTTTTCCATTGCCCGCAAGCTTGACCGGCAGCGCTTTATCAGGAGCGCGTATTATTTTCTTCTTTTAACCACGACAGGAGACAGGAACAAGGACATAAAAGCTGGAAGGTACGAGATATCCGGCTCTATGACGACACGCGCGATCGTGGACCATCTGGTCGAGCGGGCGCCGCTGCCGAGGACCTATCGCATAACGATACCCGAAGGTTTCACTGCCGCGGAAACAGCGTCGAGGTTCGAACAGGCCGGCCTGTGCGGCGCAGATGATTTCATGCGGCTCGTGAGAAACCCGTCCAGCTATTCTATAAATACTCACGGCATGGATATCGAGAACCTGGAAGGCTATCTTTTCCCCGAAACTTATTTTTTTGATAACCGCTCAACATGCGCTTCTGTTGTGCAGAGGATGGTGGACCAGTTTTTCAAGCTGTTCAACAGCAGGTATGTCGAAAGGTCCGAAGACATAGGGATGACACTCAACCAGGTTGTGACGCTGGCCTCGCTTGTTGAAAAAGAAGCCCGGATCGACAGCGAGAGAAAGCTGATCTCGGGTGTCCTGCACAACAGGCTGGACAAGAACATGCTGCTTCAGGTGGACGCCACCATCCAGTATGCGTTGCCGAAACGCAAAACACGGATATATTACAAGGATCTCGAAATCGATTCGCCTTACAATACATATAAGAAACCCGGATTGCCGCCGGGCCCGATTTGCAGCCCGGGCTGGAACTCGATAGTAGCCGCGATGTACCCGGAGGAGACGCAATACTATTATTATGTGGCAGCCGGTGACGGCTCGCATGTTTTCAGCCGGTCGAACGCGGAGCATATAAGGGCGAAACAGAAGGTTCGCAGTAATAACCGCTGAAAAGCGGGAAAGGGATTGTACCGTGCCGCTGAACCGGGAGATAATGCTTCGGTCGTTCGATATCCCGTTTCAGCGCCTTTTCAGAACTCTCGGATTCCCCGTGTCGGCTCCTTTTCATATCGCTTTCGCGGTGACATACAGATGCCTCAACCTGTGCAACACATGCCACAGCTTCAGAAAATCGAACACAAAAGAACTTTCACTTAAAGAGTACTCGAAGGTTTTCGACCGGATGTCTTTTACGCCGTTCTGCCTGACGTTCACCGGCGGAGAGCCGTTCATGAGAGATGATTTCGGGAAAATCGCCGCTCTCGCGTGCAACCGGTTGAACCCGCCGCTCGTTATGATCGAGTCGTGCGGTGATAACCCGGACAGGATATTCGGCGTGATGAAAACGCTCGTGGATAAATATGATTCCACCCAGTTCATGGTGTGGCTATCGATGGACAGTTCCGGCGAGGATCTCGACAGGATGAGGGGCGGAGTGCCTGATTCGTTTGAAACGGAGCTGCGGACATATCACCTTCTCAAGCAGATATCAGCCCGCAACCTGATGGTCGGATTCAATGTTCTGATGTCGAAATACAACATAGAATTCGGGAATAAGCTTATTGATGACGTGTTTTCGCTTTACCCCGATTTTGTTGCTCTGGACGTGGCGTTCGGGTGCGAGGCGCTCGGGGTTGTTGCGGTGGACGTGGCTCCCGACCAGGAGCTTTTCGAAGAGGTTGTAGAGTTATATATCGACAGGGTGAAGTCGAGCGGCGGAAGGCGGCTGCAGAGATTCATGAACAGTTTCCTGGTGCGGCGCGCGCGGATGATATCGAAAAATCTCGATACGATGCAGAGGTCGCGGAAGTGTTTTGCCGCCCATGCTTATCTGTATGTTGACCCGTCGGGCTCGGTGAAGGATTGCCCTGTCGCGGCAAGGGAGATGGGCGACCTTCGCGAAAACCAGTTTGATCTTGAAAGGATTCTCAATTCGGCAACGGCGCGCGGAGTGAGGGCCGGGGTGAATTTAAGCGAGTGTTTCTGCACCATGTCGGCGCCGGGACTGGCGAATATTTTTCTGTCGCCCGTGGATTACCTTTCACTTGCGCGGGAGATAATGTAATAATGATTTTTAAAGCTATGGATAAAAGTGAAATTATAAGCGAACTCGCAGCCGGAAGCCGGACTCTTGTAATGGGAATCATCAACGCGACGCCGGATTCGTTTTCCGACGGCGGAAAGAACTTTCACATACATGCTGCGATGCAGTCCGTGCGGCGGATGGTGGAGGCGGGTGTCGATATCGTGGATGTGGGCGGTGAATCGACGAGGCCGGGGTCTGCGCGGGTTGACGCCGGGCTGGAGATCGCGCGGACGATACCGTTGATAAAAGAGATCGCGCGGGAGTTTCCGTGGCTTGCCGTATCGATAGATACATACAAAGCGGAGGTGGCGGAAGCTGCCGTTGAAGCCGGCGCTGCGATGCTCAACGATATTTCAGCTCTGCGGCTGGATGCCGGGCTGGCCGCGGTGGCGGCGGGCGCGGGGATTCCGATCTGCATCATGCACATGCTTGGAACGCCGGAGACCATGCAGTCGAACCCGGAGTATGAAAATAATGTTTGTGACGAGATAAACGCTTTTTTCAAGGAGCGAATCGCGGCGGCGGTCGGTTCCGGGATAAGGATGGAAAACATAATAATCGATCCCGGGATAGGGTTCGGGAAAACGGTGGAGCACAACCTTGAGATAATCGACAGGCTGAAGGAGTTTCAGGTCCACGGCAGGCCGGTGCTTGTGGGCGCGTCGAGAAAGAGCTTCATAGGAAAAACGCTCGACGTGGAAGTCGGCGACAGGCTGGAGGGCTCGATCGCTGCGGCGGTGATATCCGTGGTGAACGGAGCCGGGATTGTGAGGGTCCATGATGTCGAGGAAACGGTGCGGGCGGTGCGGATGGCTGATGCGATAGTGAGAAAACCGTCAGAGGGCGTGCTGAAATGATAGAGATAGACGGGCAGGGGATAAGGGCGGGCGATCTCGAAGAGATCATTTGCGATATATGTCATAACGCGCCGCTTGCTTATTATTGCCCCGCCTGTGATTACAAGGTGTGCGGGGATTGCCTCCTTAAAGGATTCAAGCGCCTGCGCCGGGGCGGGCTGCGGTGCCGCCGCTGCGGGCATTCCGATTCAAACCTGGAAACTTTCATCGGCCCGGAACACGCCTGACTCCATATTTGCCTTTTAAAGACTATGCTGTTAAATTTACCTTGTAAGGCCGGAATTATCTTTGAACCGGAGAACTGATTATGAGCTATAAGCTTCCCGCTGTTAACAGGGATTTATTCAAGAAGGCGAAGCACCCGAGGCCCGACTGGCAGAGAGACAGGTGGTTTTCTCTGGATGGTGAGTGGGAGTTCCGGGAAGACAGGTACAAGATCGGGCAGTTCAACAGCTGGCACAGTGCATCGACTTTCGGGAAAATTATCGAGGTTCCGTTCTGCGCCGAGTCGATGGCGTCCGGCATCGGGAAAACCCCGGCTAACGTAATCTGGTATAAGACTCGCTTCAGGCTCGATCCGGAGTTCTGCCGCGACCGGCGGGTGCTGCTGAACTTCGGGGCCGTGGACTATGAAACAAAAGTGTGGCTGAACGGCAAGCTCGCCGGCAGGCACACCGGCGGGTTCACTTCGTTCAGGTTAGACATAACTGATCTGGTGAGCAAAAGCGAAAACGTGCTGACGGTCAGGGTTTATGATTCGAAAGACCCTCGTATCCCGAGGGGAAAGCAGACTGTGATAGGCAGGCCGTTTGCAATTTTTTACACGACCGTAACCGGCATCTGGCAGCCGGTTTATATAGAGTCCGCGGGCAGGAGTTATTCCGAATCCGCCGTGATCGATGCCGACCCCGGGACGGGAGAGGTTTCTGTTTCTGTTAAGCTCGGCGGCGACGTGAAGCCGGACAAGCTGCGGCTGAAAGTCGCTTTGCCCGGCGCGGGAGAACAGGCTGTAACGATAGATGATATTTCTGACGGAGGCGTTGCTGAAACGGTATTCAAAGTTAAGGACGCGATACCGTGGACACTTGACCGACCGCAGCTTTACCCGATGACGATAGAGACGCTCAACCAGCGCGGGCGCGTTCTGGACAGCGTAGAAACATATTTCGGTTTCAGGTCCGTGAGAACCGAGGGAAGAAAAATACTGCTCAACGGTGAGCGCCTGTATCAGAAACTGCTTCTCAACCAGGGGTATTTCCCGAAAGGACATTTCACGCCGGTCGATCCCGGTATGTTCAGGACCGATGTCGAGATAGCCCGCCGGATGGGATTCAACGGGTTCAGGATACATCAGAAGATCGAGGATCCGAGGTTCCTGTTCTGGTGCGATGCGCTGGGAATGCTGGTGTGGGAGGAAATGCCGTCGGCGTTTCTCTGGTCCGGGAAAATGAAAACCGAGCTGAAAGCCCAGTGGCGAGAGGCGATCACGAGGGACAGAAACCACCCGAGCATAATCACGTGGGTTCCGCTGAATGAAAGCTGGGGCGTAAACAATCTCGTATATTCCGGCGAGGTGAGGAAGTTCATTAAAGAACTGTACGAATATACGAAGGAGCTAGACCCGACGCGGCCCGTGGTTGACAACAGCGGGTTCGAGCATGTGAAAACGGATATTTTTGATCTTCATCATTATCTCGGAACGGCGGAAAAGGCAAGAAAGTACTACGAGACCCTGCACGACCCGGAGAATTTGAAGTTCACGAACAGGAACCTGGTAAAAAGGCTGAAGCCCGATGAGTCGGCGGCGTCGCCGCTTGCGCCGGGTTCTGAATATGAAGGCCAGCCGATGATCATCAGCGAGTACGGCGGGTTCGGTTTTTATAAGACGGAAGATAAGTCTTTGCTGGAGAATTACCGCGAGTACACGCTTGATATTGCCGGGAGCGATTTGTTCGAAGGTTTTTGCTATACGCAGTTTTATGACACGGAGCAGGAACAGAACGGGCTTATCGATTTCAACAGGAACCCCAAAATCGAGCTGGAAGAGATACAGGCGGTGAATCGCGAAGTCGACAGGTTGGCGGCAGACAGGATGAAACAAGGAGAGGATAAAGAGGCATAAGCTTTATGGAAAAAAATCCTCGGAATCCATTGCCGCCCGTGCGCCCGAACCGCCCTCCGGATTTCGGCGACGGCGGGCACCGCGCGGAAGGGCGGGTGGATTATCACCTGACCTTTAATACCGAAAACCGGGTTGCGGGCCCGTTCGCTTTTGTGCTGATGCTTCTGGCGTTTGTTGTTTTTGTGGTAATAGGGATGATAATGGTGCTTGGCGCAGGCGCTATAGCGCTTGTGGCGCTTCCTTTCAGAAAAAAATTCCAGATGCCGGATCCTTCAAAAATGCGTATTCCTTTTCATGAAAGATTTTCCGGCAGAATTCCATATAATTACAGCAGGGACGATTCAGAGGTCATCGATGTAGAGTCCGAAGAAATCATCGATGAAGGGAAATAAAACTAATACTAAAGGTGCGTACAGATGAGAAGATTTTTTACAGCTTTGCTTTGCGTGATGTTTTTCAGTGCTTTGTCTTCAGCGGAAATTATCAAAGGGCCGTATATCCAGAAAGGCTCGACTGAGGGCGTGACAATCTGCTGGGAGTCCGACAGCGCGGTTCCCGCAACAGTAGGAATTGCGCGGGTGAGTTCCGAAAAGAACTGGAAGCTGACTCCTGTAAACGAGGGGGGAGACTTCCATGAAGTGCGAATAGAGGGACTCGAACCCGGAACGGAATATGATTATTACGTTCAGGAGACAGGCGGCAAGCAGGAGGCCGGAAGGTTCAAGACATTTCCCGGTAATCCCGAGCCGTTCCGGTTCATCGCCTACGGTGATTGCAGGTCGCAGCATGATATACACAGGCGGATAGTCGCCCACATGCTCAAATTCGAACCGGAGTTCATTGTGAACAGCGGGGACCTTGTTGCGGATGGAACGAAACAGGAAGACTGGGATGTTTTCTGGGATATAATCGGGCCGCTCGCCCGAAATGTTTATTACTACCCGGTCCTGGGCAACCATGAAAAGGATTCGCCGCTGTACTATAAATATTTTTCACTTCCCGATAATGGAGACAAGGAGAGGTATTATTCGTTCGTGTACTCGAATGTTCTGGTGGCGGCGCTCGATTCTAATATGCCTTATTTTCTCGTTGCAAAACAGAAAAGCTGGCTCAAGGATGAACTAAAAAGGTTCAGAACCGGGGTATTTAAAATAGTCGCGTACCATCACCCTTTTTATTCATCGAGCAAAAGGGAGCCCAACATGCATTTCAGGCAGTATTATTCCAGCACCTACTGGAAATACGGGGTGCAGGTTGCGATCAACGGACACGATCATTTTTACGAGCGCAGCATAGATCAGGGTGGTGTTCAACACATCGTTGCAGGCGGAGGCGGAGCGCCTCTTTATGATCAGCCGAGATTACAGCCGGAAACAAGGGTCAAGGCGAAGGAATACCACTTCATGGTCTTTGATGTAACGGAAAAGAGAATGAGGGTGCGCGTCGTTAATATCGATGGAATAGTTATCGATGAATTCAATGTGCCGGTGAAATAAAAAACAGCCGAGTTTTAATAAATATTTGTTAAAGTGAAGTTATTCCAGCGTCCCGTTGTCATGCCTGCGGAGAAGTTGTTTGTATTTCCATGGCTGTTATGGTTAACTGAAAAAACACCTCGGCGCTTGCGCCGGAGTGAGGATTGCCGGTGTTGTATAGCAATATTGTGGAGAGAAGCACGCCTGTCGCGCTTCTCGTCAAGAAGTTTTGAAAGAGTGTGAGAGAACTTTTTCAAAAGTTCTCTCGCGTATTTTTGATACCCTGTCCGCTTGCGGCAGGGTACTTCATTTAAAGTGCCGCTGAGAGGCTGCCTTTTTTCAGCCGCGAAGCGAATACAGCAGGATGCAGATGAGGAGCCCGGCCAGCGCCAGCAGTATCCCCCAGTAGTTCTTGTGAACCTCCGGTTCCCTGTCCTGCGTAATGGCCAGTTCCGCAAACGAGTTCTCGCTGAATTCAGATTTATTGTCCAACAGTTCGAATTTCAGGCGCTGATCAAGAGATAAAATGATATCGCGTGAATTATCGAAAAGAAAAGGATTGAACTGGATCGATTTATCGGGAGTGGAGATAAGGTCCACAAAGAAACTGCGTCCCGGGGGAGAAGAAGACCTGCGAACCTGGGTGATGGAATCCCACTCGAGTTTTTTTGTCGGGTTGCCGGGCCAGGTTAGAGAAATTTCCTTTTCGCTGATCTTAAGGACGATTAATTGAAGGTATATTCCCATGAAAAAACAGAACGGAACGATTACCACACAGGCTTTAATAAGCAGCGCGTCGCCTGCCGCGAAATATTTCCACAGGGCTATCGCGACGCACAGGAGACCTGCCGCCGGATATGAGGCCCGACGTGAAGCGGTTACCCTGAATATCTTTGCCTGGCCGGAACTTTCCATAAGGAAATTTTAGATAATGAGCAAATTTGCCGCAAGGGGTAGGGCGGATAGAATATTGACTAATCCGTTCGGCCGGTGCAGAATCCAGAGAAGTTGAAACGAAACATGGGAGGCGGAAATGAGGGGATACAACGTTTTTATTACGATATTCGCGGCGCTTGTTATGCTGGCGGCGGCAACAGGGATGTCTTTCTGCGACCAGGGAGCAGATGTTAAATATTCACTGCCGCTGAACGAGGCGATGACGTATAAAGTAAAAGCGCTCGGGCTTTCGATAGCCGAGCAGAAAAACCTGACAAGGGGCATTGTGGATCTGGACGGGAAAAAAGCGGTGAACATCTTCTCGGAGATAAAAACAAGCCCGTGGATAAAAATGTACGAGATTGATAATACTATGGAGACGTTCATCGATCCGGTGACGCTCTCGCCGTTGAAATACCAGGAAAAAGCGAACGAAAAAGATTGGCGGGCCATCGAAAACACATATTTCGAGCCCGGGCTGATGAAGTACGATTCGGTGAGGGGAAAAGAGCTCGACAAGAAGAAATCCGGCGAGCATGCATTCACTGAGTGGCCGCAGGATGAGCTTTCGATGGTATATTACGTGAGGCAGTTGCCGCTTGAAGAAGGCAAATCGTTCAATATCAATGCATGTGTGGACATGGCGCTCGAGCCTGCTGTAATAAAAGTTGAGAAAAAAACCCGGCTCAAAACGATACACGGAAAAAAAGAAGTTTTTTACATAACCAGCACACTCGGGGAATCGAAATTTTATCTCGGGGTTGATCCTCCCCACATACCCTACAGGTTTGAGGTCAAGCTCAATTTCGGCGGGATCAAGGCTTTCCTGACAGAGTACGGCGGCGAATAACCCGAAAAGTTGCTTAAAAATCATTGTTAAAAAATCGTTGTTGATATTAGGCGATTAATTGTTGCACGAAATTATATTTCGTGTTATCTTAGTATGTACAATTTTATCGACATAACCATAATTTTTTTCACCGCTTAACAACTGTGTTGAGTGGCACGGCATAAGATGAGTGCATGTCATTGAAAAGTCGGTAAGGACAGGTGAAAAATGTTAGGAAAGAAACTCCGTGAGATAAGGCTCCAGAAAGGGTTGTCGATTCAGGATGTGGTTGGGTTATCAGGAGGAATGCTGGACAAGACCATGCTGTCGAGGCTGGAGAGGAACGAGCGGGGGATATCGCTGCGGGGAGCATATTGCCTGTCGAAGATATACGGGATAGAGATGGAGACGCTTGCGGAAATGGCGATAGGCAGGGAAGTTGTGATCAGGGAAATCCCTTTTGATACATCGCCGGAGGAAAGGGATATGATATTGAGGTTCAGATCGCTCGACGGCAAATACAGGAAGCTGTCGTTTGAGATAATAAGAGGCTTTTCGCTGATAGGCGATTTCAAATCAGCAGGCGATGCGCGCGAAAGAGTTGCCCGAAAACTTGAAGATTCAGGAGATTTGTAACTCGGTTGATTTTATATAAATCTGAAACGATATCAGGCTGGAAGGCGCACGATGTCAAAAAAATTGTTTTTTGAAACAGTTCGCTATTTGAATTATCTGCATGAAAACGGTTTGCTCAATGATAATGAAATAAAGAACCTGGCAAGTTTTTCTCTTGAATTGGGAGAATCCGGAAAAGAGGAAAATAAGAATAAAAAAGTGAATTTTCGGGGTCCGGATGATGAAACCCTGAGAATTATCCACGATGTGCTCGCGGAAGAATCGCCCGATTCATACTCCTTACCCTGAATTATACAGATAACAAATGTCCGATTTCTAATCACTTCTCAATATATGATTTATTTGTTAACTCATATCCTCTGTGATAGAATTTATCGGTGGTCGATATCAAAAGGAGCTTTGCTTTGGATCTTAAAATAAAACCTGATTACGGGCAGTTTTGCCGGCTTGCCAGAAAAGGGAATATCGTACCGGTTTACGCAGAGGTTCTTGCCGATCTTCTCACACCGGTTTCCGCTTATATAAATCTTGCTAAAGGGAAAAAGTATTCATTTCTGCTCGAAAGTGTCGAGGGCGGCGAGAGAATAGCCCGTTATTCTTTTATCGGTGTCGATCCGTATTCCGTTTTCAAAAGCCGCGGCGATTCCTACGAGATAGACGGAACGAAGTACAGCGGCGATCCGCTCGCGGCGATAGACCGGATATTCCGCAGCTTCAAAGTGGCGGATACGGGTGGCCTTCCGCCGTTTTTCGGCGGTGGTGTCGGGTATTTCGGCTACGATATCGTGCGCCACATCGAGGAGCTGCCGGATAACACAAAAGATGATCTCGACATGCCGGACATGAATTTCATGTTTGCGGATTCGATACTGATATTCGATCATGTGGCGCACACGATAAAGATAGTGTGTTGCGAGCGGATAGAGGAAGGAAGATCGCTTCGGGAGTCGTACAACGAGGCGGTTCAGAGGATCGAAGGGCTGAGGAACGATCTTTTCAGCGCCCGCTTTATGAAAGGCGGCAAAAAGGAACCGGCGAAAAAGAAAAAGCCCGTGCGTTTCAAGGCAAACATGAGCCCGGCCCGTTTCAGGAAGATGGTTTCAGACGCTATAGAATACATAAAAGCGGGCGATATTTTTCAGGTGGTGCTGTCGCAGCGTTTTTCCGCGAAAGTGGAAGTGCCGCCGTTTGATATTTACAGAAAACTCAGATCGGTCAATCCGTCGCCGTACATGTTTTATCTGCAACTCGGCGATCTTTCTCTTGTGGGCGCGTCGCCGGAGGTGCTGGTGACGGTTCGCGGGCGCGAGGTTGTCGTGAGGCCGATAGCGGGCACCCGGCCCAGGCCGTCGGACCCGGCTCGTGATGAGGCGGTGGTGGAAGACCTGCTGGCAGATGAAAAAGAGCGTGCCGAACATATCATGCTCGTGGATCTCGGCAGGAACGATGTCGGCAGGGTATCCGAACCGGGTACGGTTCGAGTTGATGAGCTTATGACGATCGAAAAATATTCTCATGTAATCCACATAGTATCGAACGTGGTGGGTAAACTGAAAAGAGGCAGCAACGCGGTCCATGCGTTGCGGGCATGTTTCCCAGCCGGCACGGTATCGGGCGCGCCGAAGGTTCGCGCAATGGAGATCATCGATGAACTCGAGCCGACGCGGAGAGGCCCTTATGCGGGCGCGATCGGATATCTCGGGTTTACCGGTTTTTTCGACACCTGCATAACGATCAGGACGATATTCGTGAAAAACGGGGTGGCTCATATCCAGGTCGGCGCGGGGATCGTGGCCGACTCGAAGCCCGATTATGAATACAAAGAAACGCTTAACAAGGCAAAGGCCATGATGCTCGCGGTGGAATCGGCGTCGGAGGGAATACTGTGATAGCTGTTATCGATAACTATGATTCTTTCACATATAATCTGGTGCAGTACCTTTCGGAATGGGAAAAATCGATCCGGGTTTTCCGTAACGATAAAATAACGACTGAAAAACTCGAATCGATGAAACCGGAATATATAGTGATATCGCCGGGTCCGGGCACGCCCGACGACGGGGGTGTCAGCCTCGGGGTAATAGAGCGGTTTGCCGGAAGGGTTCCGATACTGGGCGTGTGTCTCGGGCACCAGTGCATCGTGCAGCATTTCGGGGGAAAAGTTGTAAGAGCAGGTCGATTGATGCACGGCAAGGTTTCCGGGGTGAAGCATGACGGGCAGGGTATTTATAAGGGTATAGCAAGCCCGTTTATCGCGACACGGTATCACTCGCTGATCGCCGAGCCTGAGAGCATGCCGGCCTGTCTCAAGGTGACGGCGAAGACGGCGGAAGGCGAGATTATGGGTTGCAGGCACAGGAAATTTGCGGTGGAGGGGGTTCAGTTTCATCCTGAATCAATTCTCACGCAGGATGGAAAGAAACTGCTCAGGAATTTCCTTGATATAAAATGTTGAAAATGATCGGAAAAATTCAGACGGTGTTTCTTTCGGTATTTATACCGGTGATTGCGCTTTCGCAGTCGGAAGAGACAATCCAGCAGGAGCTGGATAAAATGTCTTTCTCCGAGAAGCTGGATTTTTATCTGTCCAACAGCCCGTTTTTCGAGACGGTCATAGGCATTCTGCTGATCTTCTCGATTATCTTTTTCTCGTCCATTTTTCTGAAAAGGATGAAAATCCCGAGGATGGGTTATTTCCTTGTGAGCTGCGTGGTGCTTGCTTCGAGGTATGATGATCCCGATGACCTGTTCTGGAAATCGGTCGCGGTCTGCGCGGGGCTGTTTTCCGTACTGATGTTTTTTGCGTCTCACAAAAATATTGATTATGACTCGCGCAAGGAGCCGATGTATTTTATATTCAACGCTTTTACTATGCTGGTAATATGTGTGTACATAGATTTTTATACGCTCGTGCTTGCATGCCTGTCTCTGGTTGCGTCGCTGTTTTTTGTTGTGAGCAGGAAGTCTCTCCCGCATGGAAAATTCACGAAGCTGGATGCGGATGAAAAAATCATGGAAGCGCTGGAAAGAAGAACACAACGAAAGTTATGAACACACTCCTTGGAAGAATAATCGAAGACCGGAAAAGAGAGATCGAGTCTGAAAAGAAGGCTGTGCATATAGACGAACTGAAGGATAAAGCGGCGGCGGCGGAGCCGGCGCGGGGATTCGCGCGCGCTTTAGGAAAACCGGGTCCGAACGTGATTGCTGAACTGAAAAAGGCGTCGCCGACGCGCGGGTTGCTGAGGCCGGATTTTGATGTGGAGCAGCTTGCGCGAGTGTATGCGGAGAACGGAGCAGCCGCGCTTTCGGTTCTGACCGAGCGGAATTTTTTCAGTGGCGATATATCTTATATTGCAAGGGCGCGGCGGGTATGTGACATTCCGGTTCTGAGGAAAGATTTCATAATCGATGAGTACCAGGTGGTGGAAGCGCGGGCGGCGGGAGCGGATGCGGTCCTGCTGATTGTTGCGGCGCTGGAGGATGGAGAACTGGCGGCGCTGCTGGGCCTGGCGCATGAGTACTCGCTCGACGCGCTGGTCGAGGTGCATGACGGCGAAGAACTCGAACGGGCTCTGGCGCATGACTGCGATGTGATAGGTGTTAACAACAGGAACCTGAAAACCGGGGATGTCGATATAAAGACGAGTCTTGATCTGGCGCCCGGGCTGAAGGGGGCAGGCTGTAAAATAAGTGAAAGTGGAATAAAAGATGCATCACATGTTAAACTCCTGATGGAAGCCGGCTACAACGGGTTTCTTGTCGGAGAGACGCTTGTGGTGGAAAAGGACCCGGGCCCGAGGCTGAGGGAGCTTGCGGCCCGTGAATGAAGCGGGAAGAGAAATATGATTTTGCCTGATGACAATGGACATTTCGGGATATTCGGGGGAAGGTATGTGCCCGAGACCCTGATGTCCGCGCTTATTGAGCTTGAAGAAAAATACAGGGAAGTTGCCGGGGACGAAGAGTTCAAGGCGGAACTGGCATACTATCAGAAACATTATCTGGGAAGGCCGACGCCGTTGTATTACGCGCGTAATTTTTCGGAGCGAATCGGCAACGGAAACAGGGTTTACCTGAAGAGGGAAGATCTCAATCACACCGGCGCGCACAAGATGAACAACACGATCGGGCAGGCGTTGCTGACCCTGAGGATAGGCAAGGAAAGGGTGATCGCGGAGACGGGAGCCGGTATGCACGGGGTTGCGACGGCGACGGCTGCGGCGCTGTTCGGGCTCGAGTGCGAGATTTTTATGGGAGCGGTGGATATCGCGCGGCAGGCCAGCAATGTGGATCGCATGAGGTTGCTCGGCGCGAAGGTGACGCCCGCGCTCGGCGGGTCGAGAACTCTGAAGGATGCCGTGAACGAGGCGCTCCGTAACTGGATTTCGAATGTGACGACTTCGCATTACATAATGGGTTCGGTGGTGGGCCCGCATCCGTATCCAATGATAGTGAGGGATTTTCAGCGGATAATAGGCGATGAATCGCGGGAACAGATAATGGAGCAGGAAAGCCGGCTGCCGGATATGCTTGTTGCATGTGTGGGTGGCGGGAGCAACGCGATGGGGCTTTTCTATCCGTTCCTGGCTGACGGAGATGTGGAAATGGTCGGGGTTGAGGCTGCGGGAAGAGGAATTGATACGAATCTTCAGGCAGCGACGCTGAACACGGGTTCGGTGGGCGTGCTGCACGGGGCGATGTCGTTCATGCTTCAGGATGAGGACGGGCAGGTGCTGGAGCCGCACTCGGTTTCGGCGGGCCTGGATTACCCGGGAGTCGGGCCGGAGCACGCTTTTCTTAAAAATACGGGCCGGGTGAATTATGGATCGGCTACGGATGATGAGGCGGTGGCGGCGTTTCACGCGCTGAGCCACGACGAGGGGATTATCCCGGCGCTTGAAAGCTCGCATGCGCTTGCGTATCTGATGTTCAACGATGTGGGTGAAAACAAAACAATTGTCGTCAACCTTTCGGGGCGCGGCGATAAGGATATGCACATAATCAACCAGTACAGGCAGGAACGGACGAAATTCAAAAAATGAAGATAGCGGAAAAACTCAGACAGCTGGAATCCAGAGGCGAGAAAGCACTTGCGGCTTTTTCGACTGTTGGCGATCCGGACAGGAAAACCTCGGTTGAGATATTTGCAGCGATGGGGAATTCTGGAGCGGATATACTCGAACTCGGGATTCCTTACTCCGACCCGCTGATGGATGGGCCGGTGCTCCAGCGGGCGTATCTGCGGTCGCTGAATCGGGGTTTCAGCCTTGCCGATCTCCCGCGGTTTGTGGAGGATGTAAAGGCGAGAACAGACACCCCGATGCTTATCATGTCGTGCTGCAACCCGATGTATCGTTATGGCGTGAGACGGTTCCTGCGCGATGTATCGTCTGCGGGCGTGGATTCGGTTTTGATAACGGATTTGCCGCCCGAAGAGTGGGGCGAGAGCCATGAACTCGCCAAGCAGTTCGAGCTCGGAACAATTTTCCTTGTGGCGCCGACAACACCGGTCGGCAGGATGGAAAAGATCAGCTCGTATTCGAGCCCGTTTACATATTGCATATCGAAGCTGGGGGTGACCGGCACGAGTGAGAGTGTGCCGCGTGAACTGAAAGAATATGTAAAATTCGTGAAGGAAATGATGAGCGGACCCGTGCTGGTGGGATTCGGGGTCTCGGATGCGGACCAGGCGCGGCTGATAGGCGGGCTGGCCGACGGAGTGATCGTGGGCAGCGCGTTTTCCGCAATTATTGAAAGGCATCTTGATGACACCGGCAGAATGCTGAGTCTGCTTGAAAAATTCACTTCAGACCTTAAAAACGCGCTGAAGAAATAAGATTTATCGGAGAGTGGGAAATGGCTGCATCGATTAATGATCTGCTGAAAGACATGGTTGACGCCAACGGCTCGGACCTTCATCTGAAGGTTGGAAGTCCGCCAATAATGAGAGTGGACGGATCGCTCAGACAGATGAAGCATGACCGGTTAAGCGCGGACAGCATTAACCAGATGGTTTTTGCGATTCTGAATGAAAAGCAGAAAAAGGAATTCACAACGCATCATGAGCTGGATTTTGCTTATGGTGTTCCCGGGGTTGCCAGGTTCCGCGCGAACCTTTGTGTTCAGAGGGGAACCGTAAGGGTCACTATGCGTATCGTGCCTTTCGAGGTGAAAGATTTCAATGCGCTGAATCTTCCGGCTGAACCCCTGGTATACATGTGCGGCCTGAACAGGGGGCTGGTTCTTGTCACGGGCCCGACGGGAAGCGGTAAATCGACCTCGCTCGCGGCGATGATTGATTACATAAACAACACGAGGAACTCTCATATCATAACGGTCGAGGATCCTATAGAGTTTCTGTATCGCGACAATAAATCCATTATAACGCAGAGGGAAATCGGGACGGACACCGAGACGTTCTCGGTCGCGCTCAAACATGTTTTGCGTCAGGATCCCGATGTTATTCTTATAGGTGAAATGCGAGACCTCGAAACGATTTCGACTGCGCTTACCGCTGCCGAAACGGGCCATCTCGTGTTCAGCACGCTTCACACCACGGATGCTCCCGGAACAATCGACCGTGTCGTTGACGTGTTCCCGCCGCACCAGCAGTCCCAGATAAGAATTCAGCTCGCCAATGCGCTGCGGGGGATTATATGCCAGAAGGTTCTGCCGCTGAAAGTCGGGCAGGGCCGAATCCCCTGCACGGAGATAATGATTGCGACTCCCCGAATCAGGCAGCTTATCCTCGAGAAGGGCAGCCCGCACGCATATTACGAAGCGATCTTTAATTCGCCGGAGTTCCTGCACATGCACACGATGAACCAGGATCTTGTCAGGCTGAAAAAGGCGGATGTTATAACAACTGAAGTAGCGCTGGCCAATTCACCCAACCCGGACGAGTTCAAACTCAATCTCCGCGGCATATTCGCCGGCGGAACAAAGGATGATATGAAAGGCGCGGGAAGCTCAGCCGCAGATGGATTCGGCGGCAGGTACAAAACGGACTGATTCCCGGTCGGAAGAATTATCGAATGGAGATACTGTTATGGCCGAGCTGCGGAATAAGGATAAAATAAGAAGCGAGCTGGTTCCTGTTATACAGGCGCTTATAGACGACACTTTCAGCGCGGCTCAAAAAGCGGGCCGTTCCCTGCGGGCGGCTGTGATGTTCGGGAGCGTGACCGGAAAAGATTTCATACCCGGAAAATCAGATGTGAATATTTTTATGGTGTTCGACGCGACGGATATTAACCTGCTCGATGCGCTCAGACCGGTTTTCGATCGGCATTTCAAAAAGCTGAAGGCAAGGCCGGTTGTAGTGGACTCCGATTTTGTCGGTAACTCGAGCGATGTTTTCCCGATGGAGTTTCTCGAATGGAAAGAAAGAAGCCTGGCGGTTTTCGGAGAAAACCCGCTTGATGCAATTGAAATATCGTTTGCCAATCTGAGACACCAGATAGAAGAGAATATCCGAGGCAAGAGGCTTCGGCTTGTGCAGTCGTATTTTGAGATAGGGCCGAAGCCGGCTAAGTTGCAGCCTTTTATCGAGGAAACGCTCCCGAACTTTCTTGCCGTTTTTGGGAACATCGTAAGGCTCGCCGGGCGAACTCCTCAGAGAGACGCAGGGCTGTTGTTCGACGAGGTGGAGCGTGTTTCCGGCGTGACCCTGAAAAGCATTCGGGAACTGCAGAACGTTAAAAAGGGAAGAACGAGGCTCCGGGAGGATGAGCTGAAGCGTCTTTTCGAAGGTTATATTGCCGAACTCAAGCAGCTTATCCTTTACGTTGATAAAATCGAAGCCTGATTATGAATAGAATAAAAATCACGATAATAATTCTGCTGTTTATTGCATCAATGTCTGTATGCGCGTTCGCGCAGCGGATACCCGCGCCCCGGAATTACGTGAACGATTTCGCCGGAGTGATTGACGACGGCGTCGAGCGAGAACTGAATGCGCTGATAACGAATGTGCAGAAAAAGACGGGAGCACAGATTGCTGTAGCGGTTATCGACACTCTTGACGGGTACACGATCGAGGGGTACGCGGTAAAGATGTTCGAGGAGTGGGGCATCGGGGAGAAGGGAAAGGACAACGGCGTTCTTATCGTAGTAGCGCTGAAGGAGGATATCAGGCGGATCGAGGTCGGTTACGGGCTGGAAGGGGCGATACCCGACGGCGCCGCCGGATCGATTATAAGGGAATACATTGCGCCGCAGGTGAGGGCGGGCGACGTGACGGCCGGGGTCCGCGACGGGGTGGTGGCAGTTGCCGATCGGATAATGAGGGAAAACGGAATGACGCTGCGGGATCTTTCGGGCGGGGGAACTTATTCCACGCAGAGATCGGGAGGAACAAGAGAGTTAACGACGGCGCAGAAAATATTCTCGCTGATTTTTGGTATATTCATGTTGATAATGTTCATCAGGCACCCGAGCCTGTTCCTGCTGTTGCTGCTCGGCGGGGGGCGCGGCGGCGGCTGGTCCGGCGGAAGCATGGGAGGCATCGGCGGCGGTTTCGGTGGTGGTTTCGGTGGTTTCGGCGGCGGGATGAGCGGCGGCGGCGGAGCTTCAGGCTGATAATGCGGGATTACTGTAATACTTAAAGGAGGATTAACAATGGCAAAAAATAAAGGACTTCTGATAGGGCTGGGTTGCGGCGGAGCTCTGATTCTGGGACTGATAATCGTTGTGACGATGTTCGTGGGCGCGAAAAACAGGATGGTTGCCTTGAACGAGCAGATAGACGCGCAGTGGGCCCAGGTGGAAAATCAGCTCAAGCGAAGGAACGACCTGATCCCGAATCTCGTGAGCACGGTCAAGGGCTACGCGGCGCATGAGAAAGAGATTTTCACCGGAATCGCGGAAGCGCGCGCAAAACTCGCGGGCGCAAAGACGGTGGATGACAGGGTAAAGGCGAACGTGCAGCTCGAAAGCGCGCTGTCGCGGCTGCTTGTTGTTGTGGAGCGGTATCCCGACCTGAAGGCCAATCAGAACTTTATCCGGCTGATGGATGAACTGTCCGGAACCGAGAACAGGATATCGGTAGAGCGGATGCGGTTCAATGAATATGTGAAGCAGTATAATCTGTATATAAAGATGATTCCGGGATCGTTCTTCGCGTCGATATTCGGATATCAGCCCAGGGAGTTTTTTGAAGTGCCCGAAGCTGAGCAGGCTGTTCCCAAAGTTGATTTTGGAGTAGAGTAGAAGAGGATCGATTTTCGATCAGAACAACAACCTGAAAAAAGTGGAATAAAAGCGATGTCTGAACTGAGACAGAATCGTATCACCGGGGACTGGGTGATAATTGCATCGGAGCGCGCGAGCAGGCCCGAGGATTTTCACCGTGATGTCGGAAAGCAGGCGCCTCCGGCTTTCAACCCTGCATGCCCGTTCTGTCCGGGCAATGAAAAAATGACGCCCGGCGAGCAGCTTGCCGACCGGCCGGAAGATACGGAGTCGAATTCCGAGGGGTGGAATGTGCGGGTTGTGCCGAACAAGTATCCCGCGCTGGATCACACGGTCGAGGCGGACTGGTTCGAGGAGTCGAATTTTTTCAACGGCATAAAGGGCTTCGGCGTGCATGATGTTGTTATTGATACCCCGAGGCATGATCTGACGATCGCCACCATGAGCCGCCGCGCGGTCGAGCGGCTTTATTATGTTTACAGGAGCAGGTATCGGCAGCTTGAGGAGGACGACAGGATTCTTCTCATAAATATATTTCGAAACTACGGTGTGAAGGCGGGTGCGTCGCTGGAACATCCGCATTCACAGATAATCGCCACCCCGGTCATTCCGATCCGAATTCAGCTCAGGCTGAACATGGCCAAGGAATATTATTCGATTCATCAGCGCTGCGTAATGTGCGACACGCTCGAAGCGGTGCTCAGAAAACCGGATCGCGTGGTTCTGGAGACCGAGCGTTTCGTGGTGTTCGAGCCATTCGCGTCGCAGACCCCGTTCGAGACATGGGTTGTTCCGAAAAGGCATTGCGCTTCGTTCGGGGAAGTGCAGGATGCCGAGATAGTGGAGCTTGCCCAGGTGATGCGGGATGTGCTGCACCGTATTTACGTCGGTCTGGGCGATCCGGATTATAACTACCTGTTCCAGGCGAATCCGACCAATACTCCGCACAGGGATAAATATCACTGGTTTGTGCAGATACTGCCTCGTGTTGTTCCGTCGGTGGGATTCGAGCTGTCATCGGGGATTTACATCTGCACGGCGCGTCCTGAAGAAACGGCGGATTTTCTCAGGTCAATTCCTCCTCCGAGATAATTTTATTCTAAAGTTGCCCGCACTTCCGATATTCCGGTTAAGCCGCTATAATTAAGCGGTTGAAGGAGTAGTGTTGAAATGTCGGAATTTCGCAGAGACCCGGTTCTTGGCCGCTGGGTAATTATATCAACGGAGCGTGGCAAGCGGCCAACGGATTTTCCTCCCGCAAAACCGAGGCAGAAAAGCAGCTTCTGTGCGTTCTGTCCCGGCAACGAGGATAAGACGCCGCCGGAGATAGCGGCGATTCGCGATCCGGATACCGCTCCGAACACGCCGGGCTGGACGGTCCGGGTTGTGTCGAACAAATTTCCGGTTCTGACGATCGAGGGCGAACTGAGAAAGAAGGCGCGCGGCATTTATGATGTCATGAACGGCGTCGGCGCGCACGAGGTTTTTATCGAAACCCCCGATCATAACAGGACCATCTCCACGATTGGGTCGGATAACATGAACGCCCTGGTCTGGATGTACCGGGAGCGGATGGTCGATCTCGAAAAGGACGACCGCTTCAAATATATACTCATATTCCGCAACGCGGGGCAGGCCGCGGGCGCGTCGCTGACTCATCCTCACTCGCAGCTTATCGCGACGCCTACGGTGCCGAAGCGCATTACCGAGGAACTGAACGGGACGGCTTCCTATTATGCCTTCAAGGAGCGGTGTGTTTTCTGCGATATGATAGATGACGAGCGCGACTACGGCAAGCGCATTATCGAGGAGAACGAGCATTTCATTTCGTTTGCGCCTTTCGCGTCGAGATTCCCGTTCGAGATGTGGCTGCTGCCGAAAAAACATTCTTCCAGTTTTACTGAACTCAAGGGTTCGGAGATAGCCGATTTTTCAGCGTGTTTCCAGCAGTCCATAAGGCGGCTGGATACCGTTCTCGGATTCCCTCCGTACAATTACATAATTCACACTGTCCCGTGCAATACGAATAAGCAATATCTTTACCACTGGCACATGGAAATCATACCGAGGCTGACCCACATAGCGGGCTTCGAGTGGGGCACGGGTTTTTATATCAATCCCACTTCGCCGGAGCAGGCCGCGGAAATGCTCAGGGAAGCTTTCGAGGAAAACGGAAAGAAATTCGATGACCAGACTATCCCACGTTGATGAGAATGGCCGGGCGTCCATGGTGGATGTCACGAGGAAGGACAGGACGGACCGCAGGGCGGTTGCCGCCGGGAGCGTGAAGGTCAGGCCGGATGTGCTGGAAATGATCGTGAGCGGCGGAATGTCCAAGGGCGATGTGTTCCAGGTGGCGAGAGTCGCGGGGATAATGGCGGCGAAGAAAACGCCGGACCTGATCCCGCTCTGCCATCCGGTTGCCGTTACGAAGATCGGAGTCGAGTTCGAAGCCGACCCGGGGCAGGGGCTTATAAGGATCACGGCGGAGGCCTGCGCCGCGGACCGGACCGGGGTGGAGATGGAAGCGATTACCGCCGCGACCGTTGCCGGGCTGACGATTTATGACATGTGCAAGGCGGTCCAGAAAGATATCGAGATCGGCCCGTTTTATCTTGTTGAAAAAGAAGGCGGAAGAAGCGGGCGTTATTCCCGCGAAAAGTGAGTGCCGCGCCGGTCTTTCCTCTGTATAATTATCACAATCAACTGTTATAATAAAGCAAGATCAAATGGGGATTCCGCGTTTTGAAACGTAAAGACGAAAGCGATGCCGGGCAGGAAAAGTGCAAAACCCGCGCCCGCGCGCTTGTTTACGGGTTTCAGAAAAAAAGGATCGAAGAGACGTATTCCGATTTCGAGGCCGGGGACATACTCGGGCTGTTCTTCGACCTGCTGTATCCGCAACCGGAACTCAGGCCGAAGTTTGCGGCCCGGGACAGGATGGCGCGGCGGATCGTGGGAAGCTGGATCTTCAGGATCACGTTCAACGAGGTTACGATCAAAGTCGCGCGAATGGCTATCGAACTTCAGGACACCGTGGACTCGATAAACGAGCGGTTTGTGGACGAACTGTGCCGGGACGGCGGGATGCCCGAGGCTGTCGGTGAAAGGGAATGGATTGAGATAAGCGGCAGGGTTTCGAGCCGGGAGGAACGGATGCGGGAGCTCGAAATAGTTCTGTTCGGGCTCGGCTACTGCGAGAAATTCGTGCAGTTTTTCAAGGGAGTGGATCACGTGCTGAAGTTTATTCCTTCGTTGCTTTTGCGAAACAGCGGGATAATCGAGCAGGGGATCAGGGGATACGAAACCCTGTACCCGCACAGGGATAAGATCGGGGGGTACCTGAAAGCTATAGAAGAGCGGGAAACGGCGTGGATCGAAAGAATGTATGGCGGTGCGAACTGAGAATGGATATCGAAAAAGAGATAAATGAACTGCGGGCGCGGATAGAGGAGCATAACCGGAAGTATTACGTTGAGAATTCGCCGGAGATATCGGATTATGATTATGACCGGCTTTTCACGAGGTTGAAGGAGCTCGAACGTGATAACCCCGGGCTGGTTACGCCGGATTCGCCGACGCAGAAAGTCGGGGGCGAGCCGCTCGACGGGTTCGAGCAGGTTCGGCACGAGGTGCCGATGCTGTCGCTGGATAATTCTTATAGCACAGATGATCTTCACGAGTTCGACCGGAGGGTTAGGAAGGCGCTGCCCGAAGGGGAAGATGTCGCTTATGTGGCAGAACTGAAAATCGACGGAGTGAGCGTTTCGCTTTTGTACCGGGGCGGCGTGCTGGTGCGCGGCGCGACGCGGGGCAACGGCGCGGTCGGCGATGACATAACTTCAAACGTGAGAACGATCCGGTCTGTCCCGTTGAAGCTGACGGGCGAGTTCGCGCCGGACGAGGAGATCGAGGTGCGGGGCGAGGTGTACATGCCGCGCGCGGCGTTCGAGAAGCTCAACGAGGAACGGGAGGCGGCGGGCGATCAGCTTTTCGCCAATCCCCGAAACGCAACCGCAGGCTCGCTGAAGCTGCTCGACCCGAAGGTTACCGCTTCGCGGCCCCTGGATATTTTCCTCTACTGGCTCAGGATGCCGGAAGAGAGCATGCCGGATTTTCATTCGGAGACACTGGAAAGACTGAAGGGTTTCGGGTTAAAGGTGGAGCCCAATGCCGGACGGCTGGATTCGATGGAGGAACTTGCTGCCTTCATCGAAAAATGGGATGAAGCGCGGAGCGATCTGGACTACGAGACCGACGGGATAGTAATAAAAGTGGACAGCCTGAAGCAGCAGCGTGCCATCGGCGGAACGAGCCATCACCCGAGATACGCGATTGCTTTCAAATACCCGCCGGAGCAGAAGCCGACGAAAGTTCTGAGCATTGAGGTACAGGTCGGGCGCACGGGCAAGCTGACGCCGGTCGCGAACCTTGAACCGGTGAGGCTTTCCGGCACCATTGTCAAAAGGGCCACGCTTCACAACGAGGACGAGGTCAAAAGGCTGGACATCCGCGAGGGCGACACCGTGCTGGTTCGCAAGGCGGGGGAGATTATCCCGCAGGTGACCGGCGTGGTCGTTGAAAAACGGACCGGCGCGGAGAAAGAGTTCGTTTTTCCGGACAGGTGCCCGGTGTGCGCGACACCGGTCGTGCGTGAGGAAGACGGCGTGATAACCCGGTGCCCGAATCCGTTCTGCGACGCGGTGATCCGCGAGCGGCTCCAGCATTTCTGTTCGAGGCAGGCGATGGATATCGAGCACCTCGGGCCGAGCGTCATCAACCAGCTTGTCGATGCGGGTCTGATTCATGATTTCGGCGACCTTTATTCGCTGACAAAGCAGGACGTGGAATCGCTGGAACGGATGGCGGATAAATCGGCACAGAATGTAATCGACGCGCTAGATAAAAGCCGGGGCGCGGCGCTCGACCAGTTGATATTCGGGCTTGGCATCCCGATGGTGGGCCGACGCACGGCGCAGCTTCTCGCGGATGAGTTCGGTTCGCTCGACGCCGTTGCCGCGGCGGACGAGGAGCAGCTCACGGCTGTTACGGATATAGGCCCGCGCGTTGCGCAAAGCGTAATCGAGTTTTTTTCACAGGAGACCACAGCGGCTGTAATCGCGAAGCTGAAAGCCGCCGGGTTGAACATGGAATCGGAGAAAATCGAGAGAGGCCCCGGGCCGCTCGAAGAAAAAACATTTGTTATAACGGGCACGCTGAGCAGGCCGCGCGATGAAGTGAAACGCGAGATCGAGCGGGCGGGCGGGCGTGTCACGTCGAGCGTATCGAAAAAAACTTCTTATGTTTTATGCGGCGCCGACCCCGGGTCGAAAAGGGACAAGGCGGAAAAGCTCGGCGTTGAAATAATTACGGAAGAAGACCTGTATGCACTTACAGGGAACGCGGCATCTGAGCCCGGGCCTGAAAAGGTTGCGGAAGAAGCGCCGGAGAAGAAAGAAAAAAAGGGACAGGCAAGCCTCGGTTTCTGAAAAAATGTGTGATCGGGGCCGTTGAAGGCTCCAGGCCGTCTTTCCGGGAAAGCGCATCGACCGGCAGGCACTGCCTACCTGGGCGGCACGTTAAGGATTGGATTCCTGCCTTCGCAGGAATGACAACTAATAATTTAAAAAGATATCACACTAAGGACTTCACGCACAAAGAACAACGCTTTGTACGTGGCACACCAAAGAATATTTTTGCATTAAGGTCTCTCTTCAGCGGGCAACGTTCCATAAGGAATATCACTTTAAAACGAACTTGCATGTTGAACAATCACAAAATCTTGTCATCCCTGAATGTCTTTGTCAGGGATCCAGTCTTTTCTTCTCTATGCCTGCTTGAGCAACAGCACAAAGTCGGGATTGCCGCGTCGTTCGCCGGGCGACAGGCCCGGCTCACTCCTCGCAATGACAGGACAAAGAATACATTAAGGTGTTTTAAAACTTGAGCTGTCCACGAAGCGAGCACGTAAAAGGACAAAGAGCGACAGGTGGTCGCCAGGCTGGCCTGCCGTCATTCCGGCATGCAGTCAGCCGGAATCCAGAAAAAGATATTTCCACTTCAGCGGGCAACGCTCCTTATGGATTGTCCGTAAAAGTCGAGCTGAAAGCGAAACGGGACGAAGGCGGACAGTAATGATTTAACAAGAAACATTAAGGTGTATCTACAAAGAGCCACATAATAACGAAGAGAGGACGTAAAAAGAAAAAAGGCAGGCGATGCCTGCCGCTCTAGAAGTTTTGAAGGGATACTTAAGGGAAACTTTTTCAAAAGTTTCCCTTAAGCTGCCGGGTTTGATCAATCGGCGCATTTACGCGACAGTTTTTTCTCGGTTCTCTCGATCTCGGACGCGATCTGTTCTTCGTTCCAGCCAAGCGTACCCGCCATGAGTCGCGCGCACTTTTCAAGAATATCTCTGCCGGGAACTTTTATCGTGCAGAGATCGGTCCGCCTGTACACCGCGTCTTCGAGATGGACCGCGTCTTCATGCTCGGCGGCGTAGACGATCTGCGCTGCGATTTCCTGCGACCTGTCCCAGACCGGTTCCTTAAGAGCCGGGTCCGCGCTCGCCATTTCGGCGATTTTCCGCCAGTCCTGCCCGTACATTGTGATGAGGTGATCCGTCAGCGCATCGTCGATCCCGTCGACTTTGCCTTTCGCGTCCGCACGGTATCTGCTCATCGCGATCTCCGGAGCTATGTCGAGCCTGACTTTGTCTGTCCGGCTGAATTCTTTTCTGCCGAGCTTTCCCATGACGGCGTCCACCGACTGCATGGCCATGAACCGTGAAGTCGTATATTTTCCGCCGAGCGCCGAAAGCAGGTTGTCCGCGAGCCCCTCTTCTTTATGGTCGATCAGCTCGTGTTTTCTCGAAGCGTCGTAGCTGTCTTCGATCAGCCCGTCCGGGTCCGCGAGCGGCCTGAGCCCGCTGTAGCTGGAAAGCACATCGGAGAACTGAACGTTCAGCGCGGGATAGCAGCCGTTGATCTCGTCTATGAAATCGAGTATTTCTTCTTTCTTGATGTTCAGATCGTCGGGATCGTCCCTGTAAGGTGTATCGGTGGTTCCGCATAGAGTGAGCCCGCGCCAGGGCAGCAGGTAGATGTGCCTTTTGGTTTTCGTTATTATGCCGAGCGCCGCCCTGTCGTTGATGCTCGGGATGACGATATGGATCCCCTTGGAACGACCGAGTTTCGTTTTCGATTCGCCGCGCGTCAGGAGTTCGAGCAGCTTGTCGCCCCAGCAGCCCGTGGCGTTGAGCACGACCTTCGCCCGGATTTCGAAATCATCGCCGGTCAGCTCGTCGCGGACTTTCGTCGCCCTGATGTGCTCACCGTCCATGTTGAATCCGGTCACCCTCACATAGTTCGCGATGCACACGCCTCTCCTGTTGGCGCAATCGGCAAAGCTGAGCGTGAGCCGCTCCGGTGACACCATCTGGCAGTCATAATAGACGTACCCGTTTTTGAGGTCTTCCTGCGGCAGGCTCGGGAAAAGGTCGAGGACGCCGCTGCGTGAGATCAGCCTGTGGCCCGGGATGCGCTTGTCCGGGTCGTCGAGCTTTTTCTTGTCGAAACCGAGCATGTCGTAGAGAGTCATGCCGGCCTTGAGCATGAGAGTATCCATCCAGGAGTAGTTCGGGATCACGAACTCCAGCGGGTTGACCATGTGCGGGGCGATGAACTCCATCAGTCGCCGCTCGCGCAGGCTTTCCCGCACGACGCCGAGCTCGAAGTTCTTCAGATAGCGCAGCCCGCCGTGGATCAGCTTTCCTGTCGCGGACGAGGTTGCGCCCCCGAAATCCTCTTTGTCGACGAGCGCGACCGTCAGGCCCCTCAGTACTGCGTCCCACGCGATTGTAACACCGCTGATTCCTCCACCGATCACGAGAAGATCGAACTCTTCTCCGGCAAGCCTTTGCAGATCCCTGTTCATGAATACCCCCGTTTTGCGGCCGGACGAGGCCATGTTTATTGATGCATGCTAAAAGTATACCCACTTGATCTTTGAATGCCAACGTGAGTTGCTCGCAACATGCTATAATACTGTCCGGGACCCGTTCCCAAATATTTGAAAAGGGGTTAGTTGATGCCCGCCGAAAAAAAGACTGTTCTGCTGATAGACACGTTCGGATTGCTGTACCGTTTTTATTATACCCTGCCGAAAATGAAGACCTCGGACGGCAAATTCACCAGTACGATATACGGCCTTTCGAGGGTTCTCATAAAAATCATGACCGAGATGAAACCTGACTACCTTGTGGTGGCGATGGAATCGCGAACGCCGACGTTCAGGCACGAGCGGTACGCTCAGTACAAGGCGACGCGGGAAAAGATGCCTGACGACCTGCGGGAGCAGTTGCCGATAGTGGAGGAACTGATCGAGGTTCTCGGCATCACGCCCGCGCAGATGGACGGTTTCGAGGCCGACGATGTGATCGGGACGCTCTGCCGGATCGGGTCGGAGAAGGATTACGATGTCAAAGTTATAACCGGCGACAAGGACCTGTTGCAGCTTGTGGACGGCAATGTCCGGGTGATGATGTCGAAAAAGGGCATAACAGAGATGGTGGAGTTCGACCGCGAGATGGTCAAGCAGGAAATGGGCGTCTATCCCGGGCAGGTGCCGGACAAGAAGGGGCTGGAAGGCGATTCGTCGGACAACATCCCGGGCGTTCCGGGCGTCGGGCCCAAGACCGCAGTCCCGCTGATCGAAAAGTACGGCAGCCTGGAAAAGCTGTATGAATCGCTCGATGAAATAGAGAGGAAAACGGTTCGCGCCAAACTCGAAGACAACCGGGAGATGGCGTTTTTCAGCAAGGAGCTCGCGACGATCGAGAGGAAAGTGCCGCTCGAAACCGGGATCGAGGACTACCGGCTGACCGGGATCGACGAGCAGAAGCTCGCGGCTTTTCTGAGCAGGTATGAATTCACGACGATTTTGAAAGAGCTGGACATAAAGGAGAAAGACAGGCCTGCGGCGGCGGAACAGATTGATTCGAACTACCGCATGGTCTGTGATGAGAAAGAGATCGTTGAATTGCTCGACCGGGCGCGGCGCGGGGGTGTGTTGTGCATCGACCTGGAGACGACCGGGCTCGATCCGCAGGTCGATGAGGTTGTGGGCTACGCGCTGGCGGTGGAAGCGGGCGAGGCGGTTTATGTGCCGGTGGGCCATGCGCGGGGCGGGTCGGCTGCGGGCGACATGTTCGGCGGGCCGGACGGGGCGGAATGCGATCCCGATTCGGGGCGGCAGTTGAGCAACGACAGGGTGGCCGCGCTCCTGAAGCCGGTGCTCGAAGACCCGGCTGTCGAGAAATGGGGACACAATATAAAGTTCGACATGCTCATGCTGCGCAAGTACGGCCTGAGGATGATCAATATCGGCGTGGATACCATGGTGGCGGCGTATGTGAGCGACCCGTCGGAGCGGCGGTTCGGGCTGAAGCCGCTGGCGGGCGAGCTGCTCGGCATAACCATGAAGACGTATGAGGACATGGTGGGGAAGGGCAAAGGGCAGAAGAATTTTTCCGAGGTGCCGATTGCGGAGGCCGTGGATTATGCGTGCGCGGACGTGGATATGGTTTTGCGGATACAGCCGATACTCGACTCGAAACTGAAGGAAGCCGGTCTCGATAAGATATTCAGAGAGATGGAAATGCCGCTCGTGCCGGTGCTCGAACAGATGGAGTGGAACGGGATCGCGATCGACTCGAATGTTCTCAAAAGCCTTTCCGAGGAGATGATCGCGCGTGAGAACTCGATCAGGGAAGATGCGTTCGGGATTACCGGGATGGATGTGAACCTGAACTCGCCCAAGCAGGTTGCGGAACTGCTTTTCGATGCGCTCGGGCTGAGGAAGATAAGGAAAACATCGACCGACATCATGGTGCTCGAACAATTGCAGGACGATCACCCGGTGGTGCCGCTGATAATACAGTACCGGCACCTTAGCAAGCTGAGGGGAACGTATATCGACGCGCTGCCGTCGCTTGTGAGTCCGCGGGACGGGAGGATACACACGAGTTTCAACCAGACCGTGGCGGCGACGGGCCGGCTGTCGAGCAGCAACCCGAACCTTCAGAACATCCCGGTCCGGACGGAAGAGGGAAGAAAGATCAGGCGCGCTTTCGTGCCGGGCGGGAGCGGCTGTGTGCTGCTTTCGGCGGATTACTCGCAGATCGAGATCAGGCTGCTCGCGGAGCTTTCCGGCGACCCGATCCTGATCGAAGCTTTCAGGGCCGGAGAGGACATTCACACGAGGACCGCGGCAGGCGTGTTCGGGGTTTCTCCCGGCGAGGTCACGGCGGATCAGCGGCGATATGCCAAGACAATTAATTTCGGGCTGATTTACGGCATGCGCGAGTTCAAGCTGTCGCAGCAGCTCGGAATCACCCGCGGCGAGGCTGCCGAGTTCATACAGAACTATTTCGCGCGATATCCGAAGGTACACGAGTTCATCGAGAGTACGAAGAAAAACCTGATGGAGGAGGGCTGTGCGATAACGATGTTCGGCAGACGCCGCAATATACCGGAACTGCGGTCGAGCAATAAAAATATTCAGGAAAGCGGGCTGCGGGCAGGTTTCAACACGCGCATCCAGGGTACCGCCGCGGATATCATCAAGCTGGCCATGCTGGATGTACACGGGATGATCGAGGGGGGCGGGCTCGACGCGCGGATGCTGTTGCAGGTTCACGACGAACTGCTGTTCGAGGTTCCGGAAAACAAAGTCGCCGAAGCCGCGCAGAAGGTCAGGGATGCGATGGAAAACTGCGTTTCCGGCCATGTGGATTTATCGGTTGAGTTGAAAGTGGACGTTAAAGCCGGTTCCAACTGGAACGATATGGATAAGATACAGGAACCGGAGTAATTTTCAGAGAATAGTCATTTTCCCGTCTAAAAACGGATTCGAATGCGCTTCTCTCTCGATTGTTGTCGCCGGGCCGTGGCCGCTGTAGACACGTGTTTCGGGCGGCAGCACGAGCAGCTTGTTCTTTATGTTGCTGATCAGTGTTTCATAGCTCCCTCCCGGAAGATCGGTCCGCCCGATCGAGCCCATGAACAGGGTGTCGCCGACGAACACCACGCCGTCGAAAAGGAAACACAGTCCGCCGGGCGAATGTCCGGGCGTCAGCAGCACTTTCGCGGTGAGGCTGCCCACTTTGATCTCTTCGCCCTCCTGGATAAACCCGTCAACCTTCGGCGCAGGGCCGAAGCTCACTCCGAAAAAACGGCACTGCTGTTCATACCCTTCAACGAACGCGGCTTCCGTCTCGTGGACGTAGAACTTCGCGCCTTTCGCCTCGCGTATTCTCTGAACCGCGCCGATGTGGTCTATGTGCGCATGCGTGTTATATATTCTATCGACGTCGAGGCCGTGACGGTCTATCGTCGCAAGTATGCGGTCCGCCTCATCGCCGGGGTCTATCACAATGCCTTTTTTTGTCTCTTCGTCTCCAACGATATAGGTGTTTTCCATGAAGGGGCCTACTTCAAGCTGTTCGATTATCATCAGTGTTTCCTCCGGTGCTGTTGAGATCCATGTAAATTTAATGGATAACGATGCTATAATAACAGCGTCGTATCCGCGCGTCAAACGGCGCTTGTTAATATAACAGGGAAGAACGGTGTAACGTTCCGATGGAAATGAGGGAAAAGATCAGGACCGAAGTTTTTGTGCTCGGCGGCGGGCTGTCCGGGATTGCCGCGGCAGTGGGGGCTGCGAGGTGCGGTGTGAGCGTGGCGATGGCGGAGCGGAGCAGCGTACTCGGCGGAACGGCAACGCAGGCGCTGGTCAACCCGTGGCAGACTTTTCATTCGCCGGAAGGCCGGGTGATCGGCGGGATCGCCCAGGAGCTTACATGCAGGCTGATGGCTCGCGGCGCCACTCCCGGGCATATCCCTGACCCGGTTGGTTTTGTGAACTCGGTGACGCCGGTCGATCCCGATGCGCTCAAATTGCTGCTTGCGGAGATTGTCGCGGAGGAAAAAATCGCGTTGCTGCTCGGCCACAGGTTCCGCGAGGTTCGCGCGTCCGGCGGGCGGATCAGCGGTGTTGTGCTCGAAGACGATTTCAACCGTCCCGTCCTCGTCGAGGCGGAAACATATATTGACGCATCCGGCAACGGTGATTTGACTGCGGCGGCGGGCTGCGATATGGAGATCGACGCCGGCGCGCAGCCGATGACCCTGATATTCGTGCTCGGCGGCGTGGATTTCGATGCGGTGGAAAGTTATCAGGAGTCGCATCCCGATGAGTTTTACATGAGCCCGGACACGAAAGCCGTTCACAACGGTTACATAGGCGTGTCAGGGTTCTTCAGGCACGTGCGCGAGGCGCGTGAGCAGGGCAGGCTGGATGTGCCGCGCGACCGCGTTTTGTTCTTCGGCAACAACAGGCCCGGTCAGGTCGTCGTCAACACGACGCGCGTTACGGGATACCACGGCATCTACGGGCGCGAGGTTTCACGCGCGATGCAGGAAGGGCTTGCGCAGGTGCTGAACCTGTTCGAGTTCATGCGCTCGGATCTGCCGGGGTTCGCGAATGCGGAGATGGTCAGGATTGCGGATCATATAGGGGTGCGCGAGACGCGCCGCCTGCTCGGGCGTTATGTTATGAATGAGCGCGATATTCTTTCGAATCAGAATTTTGATGATGCGGTGGCGAAGGGCGCTTACCCGCTGGATATACATTCTTCAGACGATGATTCACTGTCCACCGAGATAATCGGCGGGAAGGGCCACTACGACATTCCGCTGAGGAGCCTCCTTAATAACAGCGTCGAGAACCTGGTGACGGTCGGCAAGTGTATATCCGTCACGCATGTCGGGTTTTCCTCGACGCGCGTTATGCCGACGTGCATGGCGGTCGGGCAGGCGGGCGGTGTAGCGGCTGCGTATTCGGTAATCAAAAAACGCGATCCCGAAGAGTTGTCGGCTGAAATCCGCGACCGGCTGCGCGACCGGGGCGCGATAATTCTGGATCAGGATGTCGCGCGTGAAAGCCTCTGACACTTTCTCGATATATTTCCACTATCCTTTCTGTGTGCGTAAATGCAGGTACTGCAATTTCGTGTCTTTTGACGGGGATCAATCGCGGAACGGCGACAGGTATTTCGATCTCGCGATGAGGGAAATCGAGCTTGCGGGAATGTATCCCGGGCAGGGCGGCAGGCGGGCGGATACTGTTTTTCTGGGCGGCGGGACACCATCGCTGATGCCGGCATCCGGGTTGTCGCGGCTGCTTGGGAAGATAAACGAAGTCTTTCCGGCGGCGCGGGACGCCGAGATTTCTATGGAGAGCAACCCGGGCTCGGTGGATGATCCCGCGCGGCGGCTGGCGGGGTACCGCGCTGCGGGTGTGAACAGGATAGTTGTCGGGATTCAGTCGCTCGATGATGACAACCTGCGGTTCCTTGGCCGGATCCACGACCGGGCCGGGGCGGTCGGGTTCCTGAAGGCTGCCATGGGCGCGGGTTTCGACTCGGTTGGGCTGGACCTGATATACGGGCTGCCGGGACAGGGGCTGGACGGGTGGCGTCGCGAGGTCGAAGAAGCGGTCGCGCTCGGGCCGGACCATGTATCGATCTACTGTCTCGAAATAACGCCGGGCACGCCCCTCGGGGATGCTCTGGCGGCGGGGGATTTCGATGAGGCGGACGGAGAGGTGCAGGGAAGCATGTACGCCGCCGCATGCGAGATTCTCGAATCGGGCGGGTTGCCGGCTTACGAGATATCGAATTTTGCGCGCCCGGGTCACGAATGCAGGCATAACCTTGCGTACTGGACGGGCGGTGACTGGCTGGGTGTCGGGATATCGGCGTGCTCGCACATCGACGGTCGGCGATGGAGCAATGCCCGCAGCTTCGATGATTATGAGCGCAGGATCGGGTTCAATGTCCTGCCGGTGGTTTACGAGGAACGGCTTTCTTCGGTGAGAGCGCTCAGGGAATCTGTTGTGCTAGCGCTACGGACAGCGCGGGGATATGCCGTGCCGGAATATCCTTCACGGAGCGAGCGCGAAACCGTCCTGGTTCTCGAATCGCTGGTGGGAAAAGGGCTGCTTGCGAGAGAGGGTAACCGTTTCGTACTGCCGGCGGAAAAAAGATTCGT
>ERZ795048.39-NODE-39-length-137056-cov-8.947818_pt1 | contig 137056 bp, 102 predicted proteins | sample MGYA00375132_ERZ795048 | MGnify/ENA primary metagenome ERZ795048 (study PRJEB30177, sample SAMN05720225) | activated sludge metagenome | isolation source: Anaerobic digester | place: Hong Kong | collected 2014-12-17 ...
CCGATAATTTCAGAAAGCCCGTCCGCATACGACGCCGCCTCGTCATTTCCGACTTCTCTGACATTAACTGTATTTTTAAAATCCAGCGACCTGAGCAATTCATGCTCTCCGCTTATTCCATCCGCAAGCCCGGACATATCAACCGCACCGTAAGCAGAAGAAATAATCATTGGAATTACAATCAGGAAAGCAATAAACGTTTTTTTCATCTTATATTCATCCAGTTTTTGAAATATATAAAAACCCCGCCCGGAACCGGCAACGGGGTAAAATATCCTGAAACATTCGCGCCGGACATTACCAGCCGCCCGCAATCCTTATCACGGAAGATTCAAAAAACATGAATATTTCGCCCTGACCAGATATGCCCTGAAAGGAAGCATTTCATCAGATGTAAAATATTCTCCTTCGCTGTAGCCGAGAACCTTTTCAGCAACTATCCCCTTCTCCGCCGCTTCAGGGTAGCTTAAAGTTTCTCCGCCGAGCGTAACCGTAACAAGATCAAGCGAAACAGGCTCAAATTCGCTTATGCCGACGATGTTCCAGCCCTCTTCAAGCATCACCGCCCTGTCGGTTTTTCTTGCAAGCGATCTTGTGACCTGGAACGTAACCTGTTGCGTAACCTGTTGCGGAAGCTGAACCCACAGTGCCCTGCCACCATCAGTATTCATCGCATTGAGTGGCGTCCTGAAATCATTGTCGGAAATGTCAAACACAGCCCTCGAATTATCAACCATGTCCGCCATCTGCGCCCTGACATCATCCGGAATACTGTCGGGCATATAGAAAAGAGTCCAGCCGGAACTGAAGTCTATATCTGCAATCACATCAATAATCGTATCCACGACATCGGCGACTTCCTCGATTATTTCGTCTGCAACGTCTTCAACTTCCTGAACGATATCCTCGATTATTTCCTCCGGCACTATAACGGGGACCTTTACGGCATCGCTCACATTGCCCGATGCGTCCCGGAACTTGATGTAAACATTCCTGTCGCCTTCGACATCAAGAAGCGCCCACTTTTTATTCGAGACAAACGGTTCCCACACAGCGCCTACAAAATCGCTGGAATTCCATATCATCATATCCCTTATTCCAATATCCCTTATCCCGTAAGCGCTCGTTAACTTCAGTGGGTTCAACCTTGAATAGTCATCCGAATTATCAGCCGCAGTTATGAGAAGGTCCGCAAGACACCTGTCATCTTCATCGACCTTCACAATCGCCGCCCCCGAAGGAGGAGTCCTGTCGAGAACAATATAATCAACGTATACAGGTGACTTCGTGCCAGTCTGAGAGTCCCTGTATTTAACATATACCGCTTTAAGTCCGTCGCCGTCTTCAAGCTTCCAGTCAACCTCACTCTGAATATCGCTCCAGTATGCGCCCTGGAACAGCTTGTTATTGCAGATCATTACCTGGCCTTCCGGATACATCGGGGCATTGTGATTGTAATAATTAAGCTTCAGCCTGACGTTGGGATCAGACGTCACCATAGAATCATGAATTATATGAACCGGCATCTGTGACGCATCATGAGCAATATCGAGCGCAAGCGCTGCCTTCACATAACCATAAACCTGATCATTGAACAGGATGGTTGCATGGTTCCAGAAATTCGTGTTTATATTCAGCGCCCCGTCATAAAAAGCATTTTCAACCGGGAACACCGTCGTATCGTCATTTGTAAATATAGCAGTGTAATCTACAAGCCCCGGAGTCGAATCGCCGGAATCGAGTTCCGCAAGAAAATCGCTCCCTACTTCCATCTGACGCGCCGCTTTGCCCGGCCCGATATGCGCGACCGTTGTTCCGCGATGAGGGGTGCTTATGGTAATGAGATCGTCAACATACGCCGCGCCACCGAGATTTTTCACATAATAGCGGGCAACAAGCCCACCCTCGCTGTGGCAGACTATATCTACTTTCGAAGCGCCGGTTTCGGCAAGAACCCCATTCACAAAATCCCTGACTTCCGCCGCGCTAACCGTTACATCCTGCAAGCCTCCATCGCTCAATGCAACAACGTGCGTGGAATAACCTTCGGCTTTGAGCCGCTCCACGTAGTACACCCAGTTGATGTATGAACTCACGTCACCAATGATCGAGCCCATATAGCCATGAACAAACACCACCGGCTCTTTTTCGGATTCCATAGCGGAATATCCGTTTACGCTGTCAAACATGTAGGCCGATGCCCTGAGTATCGGCGTCACGTTCCCCGACGCATCCCTGAGCCTCGCGTAAATCGTCTTTTCTCCTGTTCCCGCTTTAACCTTCCATGTCATCGACCCGGTTACCGGCTGCCACTGCGAACCCGTGAAAATTTCATCATTGCCGACAATCATCATCGCGCAGCCGAGATCAAGCAGGCCATAAGCTTCGAGCGGGCTGTTCGGATGGCTCAATGCGCCGAACTTGCTCGCATTGTCCGAGCAACTGAAACTCAGGCCGACTTCCGCATTATCGAAATCAGTATCGGACACAGAAAAACTGACTTCGGGCGGTGTCCTGTCGATAAGTATGTAATCGGCATACGACGGCGACTCCACACCATCCGCCCCCCTGAATTTCACGAACACACCGGCAAGTTCATTATCTATCCCCGACACATCAACCATTACGGAAGAAACAATCGGTCTCCAGTCAGCATTCGCAAACCCGGGATCGGTCGAAATCTTCATCTCAGTCGCGGGTGAGTTCGGAGAATAATGGTTGCACGGCCTGATCCCGACTTCGAGCTGTGATTTATAAGTGGACATCGTGTTTTCTCTAATTTCTACAGGCCGGGTTCCCTTATCGAAAAGATAATCGTTTGAAATAGCGTTCTTCATTGCGAGGTACGGATCGGGATGAAACAGGATTCCGGCATGTCCGAAACCTGTGTAATTAATATTTATCGCGCCGTCGAAAAACCCGTTTTTGCCGGGGACCACGACCTCATCCGCATGGCTGAAAAGCGCCGTGTATTCAATATCGCCCGGCAATGTCTCGCCGGAATTGAGATCCTGAAGGAATTCGCTGCCTACCTCCATCTGCCGGGCAGCAAGCCCGGGCCCGATGCTCGCAACCGTCGTGCCCCTGTGCGGAGTGCTGAACGTCACGAGATCATCGATATTCTGCGCGCCGTCCATTTTCTGGATATAATATCGAGCCACAAGCCCGCCCTCGCTGTGACAAACTATATCGACTTTCGACTCCCCGGTTCTTGACTTCACTTCAGCAACCATTTGTTCGAGTTGCCGCGCGCTTACCTTCACATCCTGAAGCGCTCCCTGGTCCAGCGTGATTCTTGTAACGTCATATCCTTCGTTCTTCAACCTCTCGTAAATATAAACCCAGTTCAAATACACGCTGACATCGCCGACCATCGATCCGGCGTACCCGTGAACCAGAATAACCGGCTCGTGTTTTGCTTCGGACACCATGCCCATGGTTTCATTCTGCTCATCGCCGATAATCTGGACCGTATCGGTCATAACCGCGCTCTCATTGCCTGCGCCGTCCCTTACTTTAGCGTAAACCGTCACCTCGCCGGACTGCCCGGTGAGATCCACGACCGATTTCTTTTTATACGGCACCCAGTCCGCGCCCGCAAAACCCGGATCGGTGCTGACTATCATTTCTTTCACGCCCAGATCTTCTATCCCATAAGCCGTAAGAGCATTCCAGCCTTTGAGTTCTTTGTAATCATCGCTGTTATCGCTCGCGTCAATTTCTATCTCGACCTGGTTTTCAACGGTTGTCTCGGGCACCACGTCGAGATCCCCTTCCGGGCCATGCGTGTCGTAAAAAATATAATCCACGTAAGTCGGCGATTCCTTCGGAGTCAGCCAGTTGCCGCTTTCCCTGAACTTCACATAAACAGCCTTCAGCCCATCCTTATCGTCATCAATCCTCCACGTTTTCTGTTCGCTGAAAGAATGCCAGTCCTCTCCGTGCAAAAACATATTGTTGGCAATCTTCATCTGCCTGATATCCGCATCGGGATGATTATGATTGAATTTTTTCAGCCTGATGTTCACGTTCGGATTATTCGTGGTCATGCCGTCTTTGACTATCTCGATAGGAATAGCGCGATGATTTCCGTCGATATCATTTGAAATCGCGCCGCGCAGCATTTTATAAACAGGCTCATTGAACAGAATGCCCGCATGACCGAGAAGCGTTACGCTGATATTAACCGCGCCTTCGAGAAAACCGTTCTTTCCGGGAACAACTATTTCATCATGATTATTAACAAAAATCGTATATTCGATATCATCAAGCAAATTGGGTTCGGCGTTGAGATCACGCACAAAATCGCTGTAAATCTCCATCTGCCGCGCCGCTTCTCCCGGTCCGATATGCGCAACCGACGTTCCGCGATGAGGCGTCGAAAGCGTAACCAGATCATCGACTTTGCCCGCTCCTCCAAGCCTCTCGATATAATACCGGGACACCAGCCCGCCCTCACTGTGAGCAACGATATCAACCTTTGATTTGCCTGTCCCGGCAAGAACATCGTCCACGAAATCCCTGAGCTTATCCGCGCTCCGTTTCACATCCGACAGCGCTCCATCCGGCAGCGTTATCTTGTGAATTTCATATCCATCCGCCTTCAGGCGTACTCCGATAAATGACCAGTACAACTCAACAGAAAGGTCGCCCAGAACCGACCCGCAGTAACCATGGACCAGAACCACAGGATCCTTGCTCCCCTCGCTGTTAAGAAAATCTTCGGCGCTGCACATCGCCGCGCCAAACATGATGAATATACAGATGACCGCCGCTGATAATTTAGGATATCGCCACATGATAGATCCCTCTTTTAAGTTATTAGTAATGATTCATATAAGGCAAAGACGGAACTATTATATCTCTAATTATGCAATCTCGTAAATAATTTATATTGTTGTGAAATTGTTGAATGGTAACCTGTCAGGAGATAATTCTGACTTCTTCCGATAGTTGAATATTGAATTTTTCGAAGATCGTTTTTTGAATATGATTCTTCAACTCGATGATGTCAGAATATGAAGCAGTCCCTTTGTTTACAATAAAATTAGCATGGGAACATGAAATTTCAGCGCCGCCGACACCGAAGCCTTTCAAACCCGCCTTTTCGATCAGCTCTCCCGCGGGGTTCCCTTCAGGGTTTTTGAAAAAGCTTCCGCACGATGCCTGCCCGACCGGCTGTTTCGCTTTTCTGCTCTCGCAAATCTTGCGCGATTCCGCTTTTAAATCCTCCGGCGAGCCTTTCCCGGGCCGGAACCTGCAGGATGTAATGACAAGGCCCGGATTCCGCATGAACATGCTTGTCCTGTAACCGAAACCTATATCGCTCTTGTCCATCTCTACCAGTTCCATCTCTTCATCAATGAAAGTCACGCTCTGTAATGTATCCGATATCCAGCCGCCGAAAGCCCCGGCGTTCATACAGATTGCACCACCCAGCGTTCCGGGAATCCCGGCAAGTTTCTGGAACCCCGAAAGACCTTTATCATTGCATTCATTAACGATACTGTTCAGAAGAACTCCCGACTGGGCGTGAAAAGCCTGCCCGTTAAAAGAAACCCGGTTAAACCTGTCAGAAGTATTCACAACACAACCGGCAAACCCTTTATCCGGGAAAAGCACGTTCGCGCCCTGGCCTATCACTACGTAATTAATCCCGCTGTCTCGAAGAAAAGCCAGTGCCGACGCAAGATCGAGCTCATCATCGGGCATATAATAAACATCCGCCGGGCCACCCACCCTGTAGGTAGTATGCCCGGACAACGGCTCGTCGAGCAGGATTCGCCCGCCAGCCAGTTTTTGAAATTGTTTAATCCAGGATTTCGACATCAGCAGAATACTTGTTTCAACCCATCATTCGTTTAGTAATTTCTCTATGATTCCACATAATGCGTGGATAATATAACCATGCGTTTCCTGTATCCGGGGAGTCTCCTTCGAGTCCACATTCAGCAGAATATCCGCCGTCCCTTTCATTTTTCCGCCGCCGCAGCCCGTGAGCGCAATGATCTTCATTTCCTTTTTCTTTGCCGCTTTCATCGCGCTGATCACGTTTCCCGAATTGCCGCTTGTGGATATGGCAAGCAAAACGTCCTTCTTTGAACCCAGCGCGAGAACCTGCCTCTCGAATATCGCATCGTATCCATAATCATTTGCCAGGCTTGTCATAACAGACGTGTCATTGGTAAGAGCAACAGCCGCGTAAGGAGCCCTTTCCATCAGGAACCTGCCGACAAGCTCGCCGGCGAGATGCTGCGCATCCGCGGCGCTGCCTCCGTTGCCGCACGCAAGCACTTTGCCGCCTCTCTTTATCGCGGACGCCATGCACTTCGCCGCTTTTTCGATATCAGGCACCATCGCACCGATGCTCTTTTCGAGCACCCGCGCCGACTCCTGCGCATCCTTCAATATCAGCTCTCTTATCTCAAAAGATTTCAATCAGCGACTCCGATCAAATCAAATCCACCAGCCTGTGATTTCCAGCCGGCCCGGGAATTCTTCCTCTTTTAGCAATAGCTTTCCCGTTCAGTTCCTTTATATCCATCGTCATTTCAACAGGCTGCGCGCATGAGATATAACTGCCCACGCCGAACACATCCGCACCTGCTTCTTTCAGCATCTTAATTCTCTCGGGATTCACACCGCCCGAAACCACAACCTTCACGTTTCCGAACCCCTCGATCTTCAATCTGCTTTTTATCTCATGGACAAGATGCGGCGTAACACCACCTCTTTCAGGCGGCGTATCCAGCCTCACAGCCGAAAGCTTTTCTTTTAAAGCATTCGCAACCCTCAGGGCTTCCTCTGCTTCATCCCTGAACGTATCGACGAGAAGAATCCTCGCAACATCAGCCTCGACAACTTCGTCGAAGGCTTCCGCAACCTTAACGGTATCGCCGGCAATCAGAATTGCGGCATGAGGAACTGTGCCGGAAGGGATTCTGCCCGCAAGCAGCGCTCCGAGAATACAGCTGCAACCATCAGCGCCGCCGATCAGCGCCGCCCTTTCCATGACCGGCGCAACCGCCGGGTGGATATGCCTCGCTCCGAAACAAACAACCGGGGCATCCCCGGCGGCATCCTTGCATTCCTTTGCCGCTGTAGCCCATCCCGTCGAAGAAGAAGCCATGCCCAGCAGAACCGTCTCGAACAACCCGAACTCGCCATACCGGCCCGATATCTGCATGACCGTCTCGCCCGGCGCAGCGAACTCGCCTTCGGGCAGAGATTTCACCTTTATGTCTTTATCTCTCAGCAGACCGTATATTTCTTTCGAGCCGCAGAACAGCCCCCCGCGACGGCTGAAAACATCGGCGGTCACAACGGAATCCAGCAGGCCCATGCTGCGGAGAATATCGCGTGTGCGAAGAAAATAAATATCGGTAGTAGCCCCCGCGATCAGTTCTTCATGTGTCGCGGAAAAAAAACGCCTGTCGTCTTGAATACGAATATTCTGAATATCCGATGTTTTGTCCAGATCCATTTTTATCCCCGGGATCGTTCACATCAGAAAACAACAATATAGCTCAGCAGTGAAGAACCAAGAAAAGCGTATGCGAGATAAACCATCCACTTCTCGACGAGAGCCTCGAATCCTTTTGCCGAACTGCCACGGAAAACGGTGTCGCTGCCACCGCCCATTCCACCCAGGCCCTCACTGCGTGATGTCTGGATGAGTATTCCGCCTATCAGAAGTACAGTTATTATAAAATGTACAATCAACAGCAGTATTTTCACTTCAGTCACCTCTTTCAAACTCTACCGGTTCCAACATTGAACCCGTTTCAGTATCTTTATCAATATAGCCTAATTCCATCGCTCTTTCCAGAACCTTTTTTGCAATTGGCAGGGCATCCGATGATCCATGCCCCCCATTCTCGACAAAAACCGCGTATGTCAGAACCGGTCTGTCCGCCGGCGCATACCCCACATACCATGCGTGCGGGTCGGGACGCGGCTTGTCTTCCGCAGTTCCGGTCTTCCCCGAACTTGATACGGGAAAATTCCTCAACCTCACCGCCGTGCCCGATAATACCGCGCGCCTCATGCCTTCCCGCACGATATCGATAGTTTTTTCCGACAGTTCCACCCTTTCAGGTTTCCGTTCTGAATCCATGTTCAGATGCGGCGTGACAAGCATTCCCCGGGTGGCAAAAACATTTGTCATTACAAGCGCCTGTATCGGTGACGCCTGCATAAACCCCTGCCCGATACTCAGATTAACCGTATCGCCTTCATACCAATCTGAGTGACGGAATGTCTTTTTCCACTCCGGATCGGGGAGCAGACCTATCGATTCACCGGGCAGATCAACCCCGGTCTTGCTTCCGAATCCCAGAATTTTAGCATACTTCTTTATCTTTGTAACCCCCAGATCCCTGCCGACCTGGTAAAAAACGACGTCGCACGACTCCGCTATCGCATCCACGAAAGATATCTTTCCGTGCCCCGCCTCTTTCCAGCACCTGAACACTCTTGTCCCGAGTTCATAACGCCCACCGCAACTGAACATTGTGTCGGGTTTAACGATACCCTCCTGTATCGCCGCCGCCGCAACCACAAGCTTGAAAACCGAACCGACCGGCACCGTCACGCTCACGGCCCGGTTCAACAGCGGATTCTCAGGGTCATCATGCAAACCCGCCCATGCTTGAGGGCTGAACCCCTCTACTGAAAGATTCCCCTCAAAAGACGGGCAGGTAGCCAGTACCAGCAACTCGCCGCTCCTGGAGTCCATGAACACCACGGCGCCTTTCCGCCCGTTCCGCCTCAACTCTTCGTAAGCAATTTTCTGCAACCGGGTGTCTATTGTACATCTCAGAGGCTTTCCGCCCATCGGACGTTCTCTATCAATGTCGCCAAGAAAATTTCCCCGGGCATCTACAAAAAACTTCCTTTTTCCCTTTGACCCATTCAAATAATTCTCATACCAGGCTTCAAGACCGCTCTTCCCGATCCTGTCACCGGGCTCGTATCCTTTGTTACGCCACCTGTGAAGTTCCTCTTTGCTGACCTCGCCGACATATCCGGTCACGTGTGCCATGCTCTCGCCACCGGGATAACTGCGTTTCGGCACCGCCTCCACGTATTCCCCCGGTGACGCCCCGTTCTCAGCTATATGCGATGCCTGAGCGAAATCAAGCAATTCCTCTTCCCAGAGCCCGTTCTTCAACACCCTGATTAACCTGTATCTCGGGATATCCAGCGCAACAATCTCCCCGGTTCGGTCAACTATCGACGACCTCACCGACGGAATCGGGATATCCCTGAAACTGTTCTTGCTCGACATCCGGGAATAATGTTTATAATTCCCGGATTGAAGGTCTATCATTTTTCCCACGATCAAAAGCATTATCAGGAACACAATAATCATAAGCACGGAAAGCCTGAAGCTCGCGATACGCCGCGCTCTGATATCGATTTGTTTTTTCGGATTTTCTTTCATTACATTTTATACATCTCTACCCTGCCGCGCGGTTTGAAAACCGTCAGCATGATCAGAAACCACAGATAATCAACCAGACTCCATAATAATAAATAAATATTTGGAAACAAGCCCTGCCCATACCCGCCACGGGTTGTCACGTAAAGAAAATAATTCACGACAATTATCACCGGCAGAAACGAAATTATATGTGCAGGAGAACCGGGCAGATAAAAAATCTTTTTGAATACCCGTGACAAATAATATAAAACCGCAAAGCCGATGGTGTGTACCGGCATTCCCGACACAGCATCAACCGCAAAACCCGCCGCAACGCAAATCGCCGCGGCCCTGATGCTGCTGTGATAGAATATCACTGCCAGCAGGTAGCAGATCGTAAAACTTATGCCGCCCAGCCACACAAGAAAACCGTTGAACGGGAATAAATCCAGCCACAAAAAAAAGACTCCCCACAAAACGGTTTTGACTAATCTTTCATCTTTCATAGCGGCTCTATCAGGTAAAGATAATACAGATTGGTTATATCGACAGTCGGCTTCGCCGTTATCGTCGGTGAAAGCATTTCGTCCGATTTCTCTATGGATTCAACCCGTGCAACCGGCAGCCCGGGGGGGAAATTACCTCCGTATCCCGAAGTCACAAGCATATCTCCCCGCTCCAGCACAGTATTCACCGGAACTGAATCCATCGACAGAACTCCGGTTCCGTTGCCTATCAGCATTCCATATATCGATTTTTCAGGCACCGCAACACTCGTCGCCGCATCATTTCCAATTATCAGAGAAACCCGTGATGTTGACGTTGTCACTTCTATAACTCTTCCGGCAAGTCCGTAACCGGTAAGCGCTACATACCCCTCACGGACTCCATCCGATTTCCCTTTGTTCACGGTAACGGTCCTGAACCATGATTCTATATCCCGCCTCACAACACGCGCGTAAATACCCCCGGAATCACCTTCAAATCCCGTCTTTCTTATATCATTTTCAAACGAGAGTTTTCTTGTCCGGTCCCTCAATACTGCAATTTCTTCCAGAAGCTTTGCCCTGTCGAGTTCAGAACCTTCCATCAGTTTCCTGTATTTCTCGGCGGAGGAAAAAACCGGAACAAACCCTTCGCCTGTTTTAATCACAAATGTGTTTATATTGCTTACAGCCAGTTCGAAAACGCTTATGCCGCCATTCCATCTGAAGAAAAGGGCTATCAACAGAACAAAAAAAACGATAATGAAATGCCTTGCCCTTTTTACTATGAACATATCTGCCCCGGCTTTCAGCCTGTGAAGTTACGACTGTGCGATGAGGTTGTAAACCGCCTGTATTCTTTTATTTCCGTAATGATTTTTTCCGTCCCCAGAACACAGGAATGCTGCCCTTTTTTCGAAGTGATGCAGTTAACCCCTGATATCTGATGGATCAGCGTCGCCATTCCCCTCATCCTCGAATTTCCTCCTGAAAGATAGAGACCCGTTTTTTTCACATCCTCTGCCAGTTCGGGCGGAATTTTTTCGAGCACTTCCTTGATGACGTTCGCTATCCTGTTGAGCGGTTCCTTCATCATCATCATGAGTTCCCAGTTAGCAACAAACACCGCTTTGGGCAAACCATCACCGACACTCTTCCCATAGATTTCCCTGGTCTCGTCCTTTTCGGTAGGAAACGCACTGCCCATCGAAACCTTCAGTTGCTCGGCGGTGTGGTTTCCTATCAGCACCTGGTGATCGCCCATCCCGGATTCCTCCCGGTTATCGACCTCGTCTTTTTTCTTCCTGAGCCCGTTGATAATCGAATCGGTAAGATCCTCGCCGCCAACCGTCTGATAATGCGTGAACAGCAGTTCTCCCCCTGTAAAAACCGCCGACTGTGTTGTTCCGCCCCCAAGGTAAAGTGATACAAGCCCACGGGCATTGTTTATCGGCAGCCCGCTTCCTATCGCCGCCGCGACAGGCGCCTCTATCAGCATGACTTCCCTGCCGCCGACCTGCATCGCTATGTCCTCGAACGCCTTTTTCTCGACATCGGTCGCGCCGGAGGGAACAACCATTACCACCCGTGCTCCCAGCAACGCCTTGCGCTTGAACAGCCTGTCCAGAAATTCCCTCAACATCGCTTCGGCAAGCTCGAAATCTTCTATCACACCTTTATGCAGCGGCCTGTGAACCTCGACGTGCGGAGGACACCTCCCGAATATCTTGTACGCTTCTTTGCCAACCGAAACCACGTTTCCTTCCCTGTAGCTGACTGCAATATATGACGGCTCATCGAGAACGATTCCGCTTCCCCTCAAATAAACCCGGGTTCTCGACGTGCCCATATCGATGCCCATATCAACCGACATCAGGTTCATTATCGAACTTAAGAATGACACTTATCCAATCTCCAGATATCTTCAATTTTATAACCGAACCTGTCTCTCAACAAAAACGCAAGCGAACTCACCGGCAATCCCACAACATTCGGGAAACAGCCGCTTATTTTTTTCACAAAAGCGCCTGCTAAACCCTGGATTCCATACGCGCCGGCCTTGTCGAACGGTTCGCCGGATTCAATATATGCATCTATCAGCCCGTCCGCAAGTTCCCTGAATTCCACTTCCGTCGTTTCAACAAAACTCTCTTTCGAATTTCCGTCCCCGACACATACGCCGGTATGGACCCGGTGTACAACCCCGCTCAGTTCCCGGAGCATACGCCTCGCGTCTTCCCGGTCGGCAGGTTTGCCGAATATTTTTCCGCCCGCCTCTACGATCGTGTCCGCACAGATGATCACATCATCACCGGCTCCCGCCGCTTCTGTCGCCTCGGCGAACTTTGCCTCAGCGAGCATAAGCGCATACCCCGCGGGATCCCGGCCCGGTTCAGGCGCACTCTCAACTTCGGAATAGTCCACCTTCATAACTTCAAAAGATAGTCCGATCCGTGACAGCAGTTCCGAACGCCTCGGAGATGCCGATGCAAGCAGCAACTTTCTCATTTCGTTATCAGCGTCGGGTTCAGCAACATCGTGCCGACGAATCTCTCCAGCGCGGTATTTCCGAATAATTCCGGTTTAATGTCGTTCATCATGTCGAACAGAAAACTGAACTTGTTTTCCCCCTGAAGATAACTTATGTTCTCCGGGTCCACTCCTGTCTTCTCCGCGGTGAAAGCAATCGCATCGTACATGCCGCCGACCTGGTCTACGAGCTTGAGTTCCAGCGCCTGCTCCCCTGTGAAGATACTCCCATCCGCTATTTTTATCACTTCTTCGATTTCGAGCCCGCGGCCCCTCGCCACGGCGCTCACGAACTGCATGTGAACATTGTCCACCGTCGATTGCAGTATCGCCCTTTCCTCCTCGGACATCTCACGGTACGGCGATCCGATATCTTTATGCTTTCCGCTTTTGATCGCGTTCGATTTCATCCCGAGTTTTTCAAACAGTTCCTCGTAGTTTATCATGTTCATAATCACGCCGATGCTTCCGGTAAGAGTCGCGGGATTAGCGAAAACAGTGTCGGCGGCAGCCGAGATATAATACCCACCCGAAGCGGCTATATCCCCCATCGAAACGATTACAGGCTTGTCTCCCTCTTCCTTGAAACGCTTCAGCGCGGAAAATATTTCCTGAGATCCCGCCGCGCTCCCGCCGGGCGAATTAACCCGCAGCAAAAGAGCCCTGCATTTATCGTTTTCCCTGGCTTTGTCGATGATCCGCACCAGAGTGTCGGAACCGCTTGACCTGTCTCCCATGAATCCCCCGGGACTCGACTTGCCGGAATGTATTATTCCGCTGATATAAATAACTCCGATAAAATCTTTTCCCGAGCTTCCCACATCCGACAGAAAAGTTGAACCGAAATCCGTTTTATTCTTGAAGCTCGACCCGGTGAACCCGATCAGCGCAACCACCATAAGAAAAAATGCGAACAAAATCCCGCATCCCAGCACTATGTTCGTCGTGCGTGCTTTTCTTTTTTCCTGATCCATTATTTATCCTCCGTTTCGCGAACGAAAGCGAGTGTCGCGCCGCAGCCGGAGCAGCAGCCGGCATCCATTCCGCATATATTTGTTCTGTATCCATTCCTGTCCACGAGCACATGCCCGCACTCGGGACATTTCGATCTTGCGTGGTCCGCATTCCCCACATTGCCGAGATAAACGTAATTCAGCTTTTCCGAGGCGATATCATAAGCCGCCTGAAGAGTCCTCAGCGGCGTGGGCGGAATTTCCATTTTATGGCTCGGGAAATATCTCGATATGTGAAACGGGATATCTTTCGATATGGAAGCAATCCATTCGACCTGCTCGCCGATCAAATCCATGCTGTCGTTGAGCGTCGGTATCAGCAGGATGGTCAACTCAACATGTATCCCCGCTTCAAACGCCGAAACGATAGTTTTCTTAACCGGCTCGATCCCGCCACCGCAATATTTCCTGTAAAACCCGTCTTCGAACGCCTTCAGGTCGATGTTCATCGCGTCGATGTGCGGCATCAATTCATTCAAAGGATCAGGGTTCACATACCCGTTGGTGACCAGCACGACCTTCTGCCCGTTCTTTCTTATCAGGGGCGCCGTGTCGCGGATGAACTCGAACCAGATGAACGGCTCGTTATATGTAAACGCAAGCCCTATGCTGTTCGCGGCGCGCGCAAGGCTCTCTTCCGCAAGCTGTTTCGGCTCGATATGCCTTGTCTGACAATCGCCCTGCGATATCGTGCTGTTCTGACAGAAAACGCACTTGAAATTGCATCCTTTGCCGCCTATGGAAAGGATATCCCAACCCGGGTAAAAATGATAAAGAGGTTTTTTTTCAATCGGGTCCATCCCGAGAGCGGTGTATTCACCGTAGTTGGTGAGATACAGCTTTTCGCCGTCTCGCACGCGGGTTCTGCAAATGCCGACCCCGCCGTCGGAGATTGCGCACTCCTGCGGACAAAGCCTGCATTTCAGGATGTTTTCGGAAACTGTATAATATGCCGCCTCCCGGCGTTCAGTAACCATGAATCCGCCTCGACTCCCTTTCACCCTCACATCAACCGGGCAACCTGTATATTCCGTGAATTCTATTTATTCGTTTTTTCTTCGCCGCCCTCTTCGCCCGCCAGCATTTCCTGAACCGAATGGCGCGACCTTCCCAGAAGGGTTGCGGAGGATATTCTCGATATATATACCGTATCACTTGTAAGGATAATCGACGACTGTTTTCCTTCCGAAATATCCTTTACTTCCTTGTCCTGCCTGATCTCGTTGTAGAATTTCCGTCCTTTTATATCCTCTTTAAGTGAATTGATGTTAAAAACGCCTATAACATCATCTGTTTTTACGAGAACGTTGCTTCCGATGTGAAGGAACAATACCCGCCTCCTGTCTATCATTCCGCCTGATGCGAAGCTTCCTGCTTCCGGAACGTATTATCAGTTTATCAATTATATTTTTGTTTAATTTAAAAGTCAAAAATCAGGACAGCCCGCCGTCTATCGTTTTTATTATATGAACCGCGAGCGATGCCGCATCCTGAAGATTGGCCTCTGCAACAGGCTCCGCGACATCCGAATGCCAGTGCCAGTTCGCAAGCGTTCCGTCTTCCTGAAACGCCATGATCGAAACAGTCCGGAACCCCCGCATCTGCGCGGCATACCCGTCCGTCAGCATCGTTTTGAAATCATGCCTCGACACCGGCTCACCCGTCGAAGGAAGCCTGAACGACTCCGCGGCGCCGAGAAGCCGCTCGTCGCATGCCTTCCTGATAAACATGCCTTCCCTGCCTGTCAACACAAGCCTTCCTATCCCTACATGGTCGATATTTATTACATAAGTGTTATTTATATCATGCCAGTTTTTCTCCACGTGGTGGATCATCCCGAACAGGCCGGTTTCCTCCGACCCCGTGGCGACAAATTCCAGTTCGAGGAACTCCGGCGGCTCCCCCGCCATCATTTCCGCCGCCCCGAGCATCGCCGCGACGCCGGAGGCGTTGTCAACCGCGCCCGGGGTGTGCTTTCCCCTGATTTCCCTGTCGATGAGCATCAGCAGCGCAACAAGTATCTGTAAATTGAGCACCCCGGAAACCGCCCACATCCATGTGCTACCGTACCCGAGCGAGTAAAGCGCCGCCACGACTATCGTCGTTATCATCGCCGTCACAGTTATCACAAAAGTCTGCCTGAAAGTCCCGACCAGTCTCGGGTGAAAAAACATCGCAGACCTCGAACTGTCCATGTGCGCGGAGATTATCACCTTCGCCCTTGCAGGCTTCGACGGCGGGAGCGAGGCTATGACATTTCTGCTTTTCGATTTCGGAAATATTCTCGATATCAGCTCTATGCCGGAAGATTCCGCCGCATAGCCCGCCAGCCCGGCAACCGCGAGAACGACCGTCACAACCGGCAACACATTCATCAGCGCCCAGCCCGCGAGTACCATTCCGAAATGCAGGACATGAAGCCACGAGAACGTTTTCAGCGCCCCGAATTCCTGTATTTCCGTAGCGTAACCGAACTCATCGAGCCTTCCCCGTATATAATCGGCGGCCTCCGCTTCCGCAGGTGACGCCGACGGCCTCGGCCCTACTTTCACGGAAAGATATTCGACATATTTTTTCAGCATTCAGTTCTCCATAGCGATTTCTATCTTTCGCGGCGTTTTATAGGATGCGATCCTTTTCCTCAGATATTTCCTGAGTTCGGCGGCGTCGATAGCCGCTCCATCTCTCAAAACCACTTCGGCTACTACCCGTTCCCCGAGCAGATCGTTTTGTTCGCCGAAAACTTTGCAGCTTTTTACCTCCGGGTGGGCTCCAAGCACCATCTCGACTTCCCCGGGATACACATTGAAGCCACCGACGAGAATCAATCTTTTCAGATGTCCCGTAATATAAATAAAGCCGTCCCCGTCTATTCTCGCCCTGTCTCCGGTGTGGAACCACCCATCGATGAGAAATTCCTGCGTTTCCTTGTCATGGCCGAGATAACCCTTCATCACGTTTCTGCCCTTCACGCATAATTCCCCCTCCTCCGACACCCTGACCTGTATCCCACTCAGCGGCGGACCGACGGAACCCAATTTGTTTTCTTTTCTGTATATCGGATTAACGGAAGTTACCGGCCCGCACTCGGTTATCCCGTACCCCTGATATACCGCTGCGTTGAACGCTTCCGCAAATCCTTCGAGCACCGGCACCGGCGTCGGCGCACCGCCCGGAATGAACGCTTTTACGAAAGAATAATTTTTCCCGGCATTGCCGTGAACATCCAGCAGCCTCTTGAAAATCGCCGGCACCGCCGGAAACATCGACACTCTTTCCTTTTCAATATCAATCGCCACCCTGTCCTCGTTGAATGTTTCGTGCAACACCATTTTTCCGCCGCCCAGCAGAGGCATGTTCATACAGACGGTTTTGGAAAAAGCATGATAAAGCGGGATCACCGACAGCAGGGTATCCATCTCGTCAACGACCGCAACCCGCCTGCAGGCGTCCGCATCGAAAAAAAGTCCGTCATGCGTAAGGCACGCCCCCATCGGGTATCCACCGCTCGCATTCGTATATACGATCAACGCCGTGTCATCCGGCCTCTTTTCAACGGGTTTCAACACCGCCGCCGATTGATTTATGAGACTTTTCAAATCCTTCTTTGCCGGGTCGCCCATAGAATCGCTGTAAAATATTTTCAACGGGTACTTTTCCGCGACTGTCCTGACCGGCATATCGAACATCGGGTGTACGACCACAAATCCGACCGAAGCGTCTTTCAGGATGAAGCCTATCTCACGGGCGGTGTACTGCGGATTGATGCTCACGACTTCTGCGCCGCAGCAGAGAGACGCAAAGAAAGCCGCCACGTACTCGGGAACGTTCGGCATCACCAGCGCGATTCTCCCGCCCGGCGCAAGCCCTTCGTCCCGCAACCCGGCGGCAAGTTTCTCGACATCCGCCCATAGCTCGCCGTATCTTATACGCCTGTCATAGAAAACGACCGCCGTTCTACCGTCATGCTTTTCTGCCGACAGGCGGATTCTCTCAGCAAGATTCATTAAAACCCATCCTGTTCACCTTTATTACAATTTCCTGTAAATATGGAAATGTTTTAACTAATGAGAAAAAGAAGGTTAATCAGCCTTCATGTCCTGAAGCAGCCATTGAACAGCGTCGAGAAGATCTTCCGCGACATATTCCGGCTCGAAATCGAAATCCTGCCTGTTGTATTCCCACTCGCCGAGCCCGTACCCGGTCTTAACAAGAATACCGCTGCATTTCATAAGATGCCCGAGTTGCACATCGCTGAACTTGTCTCCGATCATGTACGAACCCTCGGCCTGAAGGTCGAGCTCGTCGACGGCTTTTTCGATCAAACCCGGTTTGGGTTTTCTGCAATTGCAATCGCAGCGATAAGGCGGAACCCCGGCGGTCGGGTGATGGGGACAATAGTAAACGCCGTCGAGCCGCGCGCCGCCCTCCGCAAGCAGCTTTTTCATCCGCTCATGAACCTCAAGTATCCGCTCTTCCGGGAAATAGCCCCGCGCGACACCCGCCTGATTGGTCACCACGACAGCGGGCACGCCCGCCTCGTTGAGCAATCGGATCGCCTCCGCCGACCGCGGCAGCAGCCTGAACCTCGAAGCATGGTTCAGATACCCGACTTCCTCGCTGAGCGTTCCGTCACGATCTATAAAAACAGCCCTTTTCGGCATTTACTCCATCCTTTCAGCCCGCATTGTCGTTCTCTTCCATGATTTCCTTCAGCCTGAACACAAGGTCCAGCGCCTTCTTCGGGGAAAGCTCATCCGCATCGACTCCTTTAAGCAACTCCTCGATACGGCTCGGCGCGTGATCCGGGATCAGCGCGAGCTGAGCGGTCCGCGATTCGGGAACCGGGATCTCGCGCGAGCTCTCCTGCGACGACAGCACTTCCGCCGCCCGGCGTATTACCGATGAAGGTATCCCGGCGAGCCTTGCCACCTCGACGCCGAAACTCCGGTCCGTGCTCCCCGGCCTCAGCTTATGCGTGAAAACGATATCGCTGCCCTTTTCATGCGCCGAAACATGAAGGTTCTCGATGCGCTCGAACCTGTCTGCCATCTGAGTGAGTTCATTGAAATGAGTCGCGAAAAGCGTCTTCGCGCCTATGCGCTCATGTATGTATTCAGTGACGGCCCACGCGATGCTCACGCCGTCGGTCGTGCTCGTGCCGCGCCCTACCTCGTCGAGCAGGATCAGGCTTTTGCGGGTTGCGTTATTGAGAATCAACGATGTCTCGACCATCTCTACCATGAACGTGCTCAGCCCGAGCGTGATATCGTCGACCGCGCCGACCCTCGTGAATATCCTGTCCACCACACCGATCTCCGCGCTCCGGCACGGCACGAAGCTGCCCATCTGCGCCATCAGCACTATCAGCCCGACCTGCCTCATGTACGTCGATTTTCCCGACATGTTCGGGCCGGTGATGATATGGACCTGGCTCCTCGAACAGTTCAGGCCGGTATCGTTCGGGATAAACGTATGCGCGGGAAGAGTCATGCCGAGAACCGGGTGACATCCGTCTTCGATTTTTACAGCCTCGGAGTTGCTCACCTGCGGCCTGCAATACCCATTCTCATCGGCGACCCGCGCAAGCGACGCGATCACGTCTATTATCGCGATCACCCGCGAGGTTTTCAGTATTCTCCCGATCCGGTCCGAAACGCTGTCCCTCACTTCGCAGAACAACTCGTATTCGAGATCGTTCAGCTTGCTTTCCGCGCCGAGAATCGCGATCTCTTTTTCCTTGAGTTCCTCGGTGATGAACCTTTCCCCGTTGGACATCGTCTGTTTGCGGGTGTAGTGTTCCGGCACATTCTTGAGGTTCGAGTTCGTGACCTCGATGAAGTAGCCGAAGACCTTGTTGAAACCGATCTTGAGAGACTTGATCCCGGTGGCTTTACGCTCCTGCTCCTCCAGGTTCACAATCCAGTTCCTGCCGCTGCTCTTCGCATCCCTCAGCTCATCGACCCGCCCGTCGTAGCCGCTGCGGATTATCCCGCCTTCGTGCGCCGCCCTCGGCGCATCTTCGTTTATCGAATCGTCGAGAAGCTTTTTGACATCTTCGAGGACATCGAACTCGGACACGAGCCGCCGGAACATATCGCTTTTCAGCATATTTATTTCTTCGAATACTTCGGGCAGCACCGAAATGGAATCCCTGATAGCGAGCAATTCCTTCGGGGTGATGAGCATCGTCGCGACCCGGCTCGAAAGCCGTTCGAGATCGCGGATTTCGGACAGCCGCTCGACGATGATTTCAGTTTTCGCCCTGTCCGAAAGCAGTTCGTCCACACCGTCGAGCCGGAGGTTTATTTCAGCAGGATCGGTCAGCGGCTGTTCGAGCCATTTTCTTATCAGCCTCTTCCCCATCGGGGTAACCGTCCTGTCGATCACCCACAGGAGGCTTCCCTTTTTATCCTTTTCCCTTATCGTCTCGGTGAGTTCGAGGTTCCGTTTCGTGGTCGGATCGAGATACATGCCGTCGTTCTGCATATAAAGCGATACCGACTGGATATGCTTCGGATCGGTTTTCAGGTTGTCCCGGACATATTCGAGTATCTGGCCCGCCGCCATTATCGCCACGGGATGATCCTCTATCCCGAACCCCCTGAGCGAAGTCGTCCCGAAGTGAGAACAGAGTCGGTCCCTGTGAAAACCGGCATCGAACAGCGTGTCCAGTTCCGTGGTTTTGATTTTGGGGAACTTCTCCCTGAGCTTCCGGGCGAGCCCGTTTTCCGTGTCCGATGAGAACACCACGCATTCGCGGGGCGCTATTCTTTCCACCTCGCGAATCACTGCATTCGCGGCGGGATCACGCGCAATCTCACCGGCCCTGAACTCGCCGGTCGAAACATCCAGCACGCCGATTCCGAAGACATCCCTGCTATCGATTATCGAGAGGATGTAATTGTTCCGCCCCGCATCCAGCCGATCGAGATCGAGGTAGGTCCCGGGCGTCACCACGCGGACGACATCGCGGTTGACCAGTTGCTTGCCCTTCCGCGGCGGCTCCGTCTGCTCAACGATCGCCACCTTGTGGCCGTTCTGAATAAGCCGCGCGACATACCCGTCCGCCGCATGATGCGGAACCCCGCACATCGGCATTTTCACGCCCTGCCCGAAATTGCGTTGCGTCAGGACTATATCCAGCTCCACCGCCGCAACCTTCGCGTCGTCGCCGAACATCTCATAGAAATCGCCGAGCCGGAACATCAGGATCGAGTCGCTGTTCTGCTCTTTGAGCACCCTGTATTGTTGAAACATCGGTGATGCGCTCATACGGATTTTCCCTGCAAAGCATGCGGCGTGGCTCCCGTCACCAGTACTCCGGCGACATCCCCCGCGGCATGCTCCGCTTCTGCCGTGAAATCTGTTATTTTATTAGTTCTCGTTCTTCCCTTGTACCGGTTGTCTCCGCACGGATCGGTTATCATCACTTCCTGTTCCGAACCGATAAGCGCCTCGTTGATCGAGCGTGATATTTCGCCCTGCAGATCCGCAAGCCGCCGCAGCCTGTCCTTTTTCTCCTGTACTTCGACACCGTCGCCCCAATCCGCCGCCCGCGTCCCGGACCTGACGGAATACTTGAACATGTACAGCTGATCCGCCCGGATTTCACCCGCAAGCTTCATTGTATTCGAAAACTGCTCTTCCGTCTCCCCCGCGAACCCGACAATAACATCGGCTGTTATGCCCGCGCCCGGGAAATATTCCCTTATCATTTTTATCTTATCAATATATTCGCCCGAAGTGTATCCCCGGTTCATCCGCTTCAGAACCACGTCGTCGCCCGACTGGAACGGCACATGGAAATGCTCGCACACTTTCGGGAAATCGCGCAGCCCGGAAACGAATTCCTCGCTCACCCATTTAGGGTGCGACGTTACGAACCTGATCCTTTTCAATCCTTCGATATCATGGACCGCGGAAAAAACGTCCAGAAGATTCAAGCGCGGCTGAAGATCATAACCGTAAGCGAGAATATTCTGGCCCAGGAAAATAATTTCGCGTGCGCCGGCGTCCACCTTGATCCGAACCGCATCGGCAATATCCGGCGGGAGCAGGCTTTCTTCCGGCCCCCTCGCGTACGGAACGACGCAGTAGGTGCAGTAATTCGAGCAACCCCTGATCACCGTATGGAAAGAAGATATCGAACTCCCGGCATCAATACCCACTGCGGCCTCGAGTTCGGGGAACTCGGAAAGCAGGACCGCCCTGATTTTTTCCATGTATTCCGACGGGTGTTTCGAACCTGCGACGTAGTCCACCTCCGGGTGATCCGCGGCGATATCGATGAGTTCTGGCGTGCATCCGCCAACCCCGATCACCGGCCTCCCGCGCCTCGCCTTCAACTGTCGCAGCTTGCCGAGATAGCTGAAAAACTTGTCCTCGGCCTTCTCCCTGATACTGCACGTGTTGATATGAACAAAATCCGCGGCATCAAACGAGCCGGCTTCCCGCATCCCCATCCCGAGCAGAAGCCTTGCAAGCTCTGCGGAATCTTCCATATTCATCTGGCATCCGAATGTCTTTATGAAAAATTTGGGGGCTTCGGCTTCCTGCATCAGGGAATCACCCCTTCAGTTCACGGTAGAAACAAGACCAGTTACCCGTGTGGCATGCGCCGGACCCCTGCTGTTTGACGATCGCGACAAGCGTGTCGCCGTCACAGTCGTACAACAGTTTCTTGAGCATCTGCATGTTTCCGGATGTAGCTCCCTTGTTCCAGAACTCCTGCCGCGACCTGCTCCAGAACCAGGTGGTTCCGCTCTCCAGCGTCTTTTTGATCGACTCTTTATTCATCCACGCCATCATAAGAATATCTTTCGACTCTTCATCCTGCACAATGCACGGGATAAGTCCGGCCTCATTGAATTTCAATTCATCTATCGACATCCCAATCCCTCCGGGAAATGTATTTTACAGTCTTACGGTAACACCCCTGTCGCGCAGGTATTCCTTCGCTTCCCTGATCGTATATATTCCATAGTGAAAAAGAGACGCGACCAGAACGGCGTCCGCTTTCCCTTTCGCTATTCCGTCATAAAGATGCGACAACTCCCCGGCTCCGCCCGATGCAATAACCGGGATATTGGTGCTCGATGATATAGCGGCATTCAACTCATTGTCATAACCTATCTTCGTGCCGTCCCTGTTCATGCTTGTTAGAAGTATCTCTCCCGCGCCCCGCCGCTCGGCCTCTTTCGCCCATTCGACGGCATCGAGTTCGGTCGGGGTTCTTCCGCCGTGCGTATAGACGATCCAGTGATCGCCGACCCATTTCGCATCTATCGCCACAACGATGCACTGCGAGCCGAATATCTCCGATGACTCGTTGATGAGGTCCGGATTGTACACCGCCGCCGTGTTCAGGGAAACCTTGTCCGCCCCCGCCGTTAGAAGCGCGCGGATCGTCTCGACATCGTTGATGCCGCCGCCGACTGTGAACGGGATAAAAATCGTCTCCGCAGTTTTCTTAACGATGTCGATCATGATGTAACGCTTGTCGGACGACGCCGTTATATCGAGGAAAACGAGCTCGTCGGCTTCGGCCTGCTCGTATTTCAGCGCCTGCTCGACCGGGTCGCCGGCATCGACGAGATTCACGAAATTAACGCCCTTCACCACACGACCGTTATCGACATCAAGACATGGTATTATTCTCTTGGCAAGCAAAACAAGCTCCCTACCGGGGGAATTTCCCGATCGCCGCAACAAGGTCGAACGAACCTGAATACAGCGCTTTTCCGATTATTGCGCCATCGATATTTTTTTTATCAAGCGCCTTCAGTTTTTCAACATGCTCGACGGTCGAAACACCGCCCGCGCATATCAGATCGATTTCCAGCGCATCAGCCGCCTGCGCCATCATTTCGAAATTCGGCTCGCTCAGCATCCCGTCGCGCACGATATCCGTGAGCACTATCAGCCTCGCGCCGTCGTCCTGCATTCTCCTGACCGCATCCACGGTTTTCAGATCCGTGTAATCGGTCCAGCCCTTGACCGCCACCCGCCCGTCGGACGAGTCGATGGACACGACGATTTTATCGCCGAACTCCGCGAATATGTCTTTAGCGAAATCCCTCGATTCGAGTACCTTCGTGCTTACGATGACCCTCTCGACGCCGTCTTCGATGTACTGCCGGATATGGCCGGCCTCTCGGATGCCGCCGCCGATCTGAACCGGCACATCGACCGCTTCGAGAATACGCTTTATAGCTTCCCTGTTCGCGAAAACCTTCTCGTCGATCGCCGCTTCGAGATCAATCACATGCAGCCAACGCGCCCCGAGGTTCACCCATTTCATGGCCATCTGTTCGGGCCGGTCGGAATACACGGTGCAAAGTTCTCTTTTGCCCTGCTGTAGCCTCACGCATTTACCTTCGAGCAGATCAATAGCCGGATATAATCTCATTTGCCAACACTTCTCCCAAAATTCTCCAGCAGCTTCAAGCCCCACTTCTGGCTTTTCTCAGGGTGAAACTGAACAGCGGTTATGTTATCCACGGATATCGAGGACACAAAATCAATCCCGTAATCCGTAGTGGTCATCACTACATCATCGTCATCGGGCACAACATAAAAGGAATGCACGAAATAGAAAAACGAGCCTTCCGGTATCCCCTCGACAACATCGGGCCTCTTTTTGAAATTCAACTGGTTCCAGCCCATGTGCGGAACTTTGAGTTCGTCGGTGAACCGGGCCACTTTCCCTTTCAGAACACCCAGCCCGTCGACACGACCGCCCTCTTCGCTGTACTCGAACAGCATCTGAAGCCCGAGACAGATGCCGAGAAAAGGCTTGCCCGATTTAATCTGTCCGATTACGGTCTCTATAAGCCCGTGACGCTCCAGATTGTTCATGGCGGCTGACATCGCCCCGACTCCGGGCAGGACTATCCCGTCCGCATCGCTTATGTCTTTGACCGTATCCACAATGCGAACATCGCAGCCGACGCCTTCGAGCGCCTTGAAAACGCTGCCTAAATTGCCCATTCCATAATCAATTATCGCTATCATACGCAATAAGTGTAGGGAAACAGATTACAGGTGTCAAATAAATAGCCATGTATGTAAAATTTATCAATAAATTCAGGCAATCTTACTGAAATTCAAGTTTTAGCGGCTTCGATAAACCCTTGAACGACTTCCCTTCGGCAAAATCCCATCCCTCGTCGCTGCATTGCAATCTATCGTCCATTCGGGTGGTTTTCCACGATCCATCGGCAAGCCTGACCGATAACTGCACATCCTTGAACTTGAAAGATGTACCCGTCATGTCGTTCACAACAAACTTGTTTGCAACCCTTAACGACTTCAGCGCATTAACCGGCAGCTCCACAACAAACTCGTGCCAGAAGTCATACGGGTACCTGTTTTCGGGAAGCATGCCGATATTGACCCCGTTGAGCAGCATCATCTTTATGCTGCCCTGTCCTCTCGACCCGAACACCTTGAGCCTCAGTTTCGCCCCGGTCGCGGACTTGAGCTGTTCTTTTGTAACCGGCTCCGTTCCGCCGAATGAGGCATCCGTGAAATCCAGCCTGCCCTGCCGGTCCCCGGGTATCGTGTACCAGTAATCGAACCTGCCGAAATCCCGCATGGGCGGCAGCAGTATCTCTTCCTTGACCCTGTCATATCCCGACGCCTCCGGATCAAGCGTCACCTCACCGTAAACATTCAGGTAGAAAGATATCCGGTACTTCTCTGAAGCGAACGGCGCTTTCTGAACATAATCGCGGGGCACCCTGACTTTCAACTGTTGAAAATCGACGCCGGATTTTACCGGCACCTCGAACAGCCGCCATCCTATCCCCTCGTCGAATCCCGAGTATTTCTTTCCGTTCACGTCGATATCGTTCAGGAGAAACCTGTCCTCCGAAAATATCCCTACAAACATTTTGCCCTTCTCGACGCCGGAAAACCTGTACTCGGCGGTACATTCGTAAGCATCCCCGGCGATACCGCACAACCCTTCCGGGCCGGAAATTCTCAGGTACTGTTCGGAAACCGTATCCGTCGAAGCCGGATGACCATAATATTTCTGATCCGACTCTTTAATATATTTCGACCGCAGCACCCACACTGAGTGGCCCGGCACGATCACGCCGTTCCCGTGTTCGAGAATTCGGCGCGACGGGTACAACTGTTCGAGATACAACCCTTCATCGATATCCAGGTCGATCGACTGCGGATCGATTCCCGGGTTGCGCAAAACATACCAGTTCTTCCCCCAGCCGTGATGGTGATAACCATAAAGCTCGCCCCTGCGCGGATCGCCGCCGACCCAGTCGGTTCTCGAAAAAACGCGGTCCATGGACTTCGCCCACTTCGCCGCTTCCGCGAGAAACTTCCACTTCCTCTCATCCATCAGCTCCGGCGAGAGATAGAGTTCCCTCATGTACACCCCCCGGCCGAAATACAGCATCACGTTATCCGCCCACGTGAGAAACCCCTCATCCTCACCGCCAAGCCTGTTTCGAACTCCATCGATTATCCCGTGCGTCATAATAGCGTTCATCGGGAACCTCAGGCCTTCCTCGACAAGCCGCTTGTACAGCCAGCCGTCGCGGTACGTCATGGCCCAGTCGCGAGGTTCGAGCGCGGGCGCACCGTAATCATACCCATAATCGCTGCTGCCCATCCAGATCGCATCCGAACACGCCAGGAACCACGGGCTCAGCCACATGTTCGAGGTGACATTAAGAAACACTTCCGGATTCACGCTGTGGATATAATTCAGCAGCCCGATCTCCGCTTTCAGATTCGCCTCGAAGCTGTGCCTTTCCGTCTGCGGGTAATCCACACCTTCATCAAAGCAGGTGAAAAAATTAAAATCATGCTTGAAGTATCTTACGCCTTCCTCTTCGACAAGCTGCTTTATCCGTCTTCTCATCGCCTCGTTGAATTTTTTACCGGCCATGCAGTAATGATGATCGTTCTCATCCGTCTCGTAACCATTGTCACGTCCCCATGAGACATTCAACCCGTAACCCGTAAGCGGCATCCATATCCCGAGCTCGGTCCCGCCGGCTTCGAGCACGTCGCGCAGAGGCCCGAAATCGTTCGGGAACGTCCTCTCGCTCGTCTCCCATATCGAATCGCCTTTCTGCCAGCCGTCATCGACCACGAGATAATCGAGCTCGACATTGTGCCTCACCAGGTTCTTCTTGAACCCGTCGAAGACCTCGGCAAATCTCTCCACACTCATGTTGTTCGCCCGCACATCGTACCAGGAGTTGTAATGCAGGTTCGAATTCGTCGTATACCTTATCGAATCGATATATCTTCTGAAAGCTTCCTCGATCCCTTCATCGCCCGCCCATCCTGTAACCGCCTCGAAAGTCTCGAAACACTCGCCGTCCGACAACGTTTTTCCGGGATAGTGCCGGAGCTGTATTACATCGCCTTCGATCGTGTTGTACGCGCCCGGGAACTCAAGCCCGAAAAACAGGTTGCCCGTGAACACCGGCTGCCCGAGTCCCCCGTGCAACGCGCCCTGCGTCGCCCTTGCCCTGTCGACCACAACCGAATCGACAGTGACCGGTCCCCCTTCGACTCTGCATATATTTAATTTTTTCTTAGCTATTTTTCTGTCGTTGTCCCGGGTGAAAATCGCGCTGATCTTAAAACTGCCATCCGTGAACACGGCTTCCGCGCTTCCCGCTTCGGCATCGAACGATTTGAGCACTTCTTTCATATGTCCGGGGACAATCGCCGTTCCGTCCATTAAAAGAATTTCGAAATCGGGAATGTCGTACTCCACGTCGTCCGTGCCTCTGACATCATGAAGAAATGCCGCGCGGAACGCCTGCTGAACATACTCTTTTCCCGGCGTAACATTTTTTGTGGAATCCTGCGAGCAGCCGGAAAACATCAACAACATCACCGCCATCAGGCCATACGCAACCGACTTCACAATTTTATTCATGGAACAGTCCCCCCGTATTTATATATGTGAGTTTATGAAATATGAGCAGGTAAAGTCAACCGGCAAGGCCGGCATCGCGACGCAAGTTTACCGGCAAAGGTCCGTCATTCGCCGATTATCTTTATTATGAGACGTTTTCTACGGCGGCCGTCGAACTCGGCGTAATACACCTGCTGCCACGGCCCGAGATCCAGCCGGCCTTCCGTCACAGGGATAATCACCTCGTGGCCGATGAGCAGGTTCTTGAGATGCGCGTCGCCGTTGACCTCGCCGGTCCTGTGATGCCTGTAATCCGGCCCTTCCGGCGCGACCTTATCGAGCCATTCGTCGATGTCGTCTATCAGGCCATACTCGGCATCGTTGACATATACGCCCGCCGTGATGTGCATCGCCGACACCAGCGCGAAACCTTCCTGAATGCCGCTTTTGCCCAGTTCTTCCTCGACGCTGTCCGTGATCCTGATATACTCGCGTTTCTTCTGTGTGTTGAACCATAAATATGCAGTATGAGATTTCATCGTTTGCCACCCCGGATAAATATTATCATCATTCGCCGAACATTTGCTGCATTCTCGCAAGATGTTTCCGCGCGATCTCCTGCGAGGCTTCCTCACGCGCTTCCTCGATCCCATCCTCGCCGCCGTCCGTCACAAGGTGAGCGGGAATCTCTTCGAGGAACCTCGACGGCTTTCTCGGTATCGAATCACCGAACCTTCGCCTGTTGAACGAATGAGAGATGAAAAGCCTCTTCCGCGCCCGCGTCATCCCGACGTAAAACAAACGCCGTTCCTCGTCCACGCTTCCTTCCGCCTCGGACCGCTCATGCGGCAGATAGCCCTCTTCAACGCCGACAAGGAACACATGCTTGAATTCAAGCCCTTTTGCGCTGTGCAGCGTCATCAGCACCACGGAATCCTCGCGCAGTTCCTCCTCGATCTCCTGCTCATCCGACATGAGCGCGACATTTTCAAGAAACCCTTCGATCGTCGCCCCCGGCTCCGCCGTCTGAAAATCAATCACCGCGTTGAGAAGCTCCTGAACGTTGTCGAACCTTCGCTTCGCGTCATTCGCGTCGCTGCACGCCTTCTCGTAAGCTTTTCTGAAATCCACCTCTTTGAATAAAACTTTCATCACCTGTTCGGGATTCCCCGGGTTTTTCACCGCGGCCACTCTCATATCGCCGAAAATGGAAAGCAGCGATTTTATCCCCTCGCGCGTTTTCGCCGTAAACTCCTCGCAGTCCGCCGCATTTGCGAGCGCTTCAAAGAGCGGGATTTTATTCTCGATCGCGGATTGTTGAATGCGCTCTATAGTCTTTTTACCGATGCCGCGAGCCGGGAAATTGATTATCCTCAACAGCGAAAGCTCGTCCTCCGAATTCGACATCGCTCTCAGGTACGCCGTTACGTCTTTTATTTCACGGCGCTCGAAAAATCTCGTTCCGCCGACCATGATGTATGAAATCCCGAGCCTCACGAATTTCTCTTCGAACAGCCTCGACTGCGCGTTCGTCCTGTAGAGAATCGCGAAATCGCCGTAGTGCATTTTGTATTTATGTTTCAGCGCGACTATGTAATCGATTACTTTCTGCGCTTCCTCGTTCTCGTCCTGCGCCTCGATCACGACGATCAGGTCGCCCCGCGCGCCGGTCGTCCAGAGCTTCTTGTCGCGCCGCACCTGATTGTTTTTTATAACCTCGTACGCCGCTTCGAGTATCGTGCCCGTGGACCTGTAATTCTGCTCCAGCTTTATCTCGCGCGCCTTTTTGAAATCCCTCTCGAAGTTCAGAATGTTCTGAACCTGCGCGCCCCGCCAGCCGTAAATGCTCTGGTCATCGTCACCGACGACATACAGGTTCCCGTGCGCTGCCGCGAGCTTTTTTATCAAGTCATACTGGCATCCGTTTATATCCTGGTACTCGTCGACCATTATGTAACGGTAGCGGTCCTGGTATTTGCCCAGTACGCTTTTTTTTCTCAAAAGCTTTGCCGTACACAGCAAAAGATCATCGAAATCGACCGCGTTGTTCTTTTCCAGCAAACTGTTGTACGCATGATAGACGGTGCTGAAGACAGGATCCTGAAAATCCTCCGTCTCGACCGCCGGGAACAGGTTCTTCACCGTCCCGATCCGCCACAGCAGCGTCCTCGGGTCGTTCTTCTGCGGGTCGAAACCGTTGTCCACAAGCGCCTTGCGGATCAGGCCCACCTGGTCCGACGTGTCGTATATGCTGAACTCGGGATCACGCCCGAGCCTGTCGAAATCCTCTCTTAAAATCCGCACGCAAAGAGAATGTATCGTTCTCACCGTAAGTTGCGAACAGATTTCTTCGCCCACCATTTTAGAGATGCGTTCCCTCATCTCCCTCGCAGCCTTGTTTGTAAAAGTAATGGCAAGAATCTGCGACGGCTCCACGCCCTGTTCCAGCAGGTATGCGGTCCGGTAAGCGATCGTCCGTGTTTTGCCCGTACCGGCGCCCGCCACCACAACCACCGGGCCGTCTTTGTGCATCACCGCTTCGCGCTGCTCTTTGTTCAATGAATTCAGTTTGATCATCCTGTTTCCCCACCCGAAATTCGAGGCATATAATAGAGCCTGCGGGTTAACAAATCAATGCGGTCCGGAATTTGCCGTGCGATTAAACGCTTGAACTGCTATAATACCCGCTGAAACCCTTAAAAGCTGCATAGGAGGCCGGAAAATGTTCGAATTCATGATGACGGATACTGAAAAGCAACTCAGGAAAGAGGTTATCGATTTTATTAAAAACGAAGTCCCCAAAGAACTCCTGAGAGAGATGGATGAAGATAATATCGAGTATCCATACGATTATGTAAAAAAACTTGCGGAAGCCAATCTTATCGGGCTGAGGTTCCCGAAAGAATGGGGAGGCCGCGGGATGGGCTGGCGGTCCGAAGTTATCGCGCTGGAAGAGTTCGGCGTGCTGGGCACCGCTCTCGCCTGCCTGTATTCGCTCCCCTCGATAATCGGGGATGCGATCAACGGCTTCGGAACCGACGAGCAGAAAGATAAATACCTGAGAAGAATCCTTAACGGCGAGCTGATATGCGCGGAAGCGCTGACCGAGCCGCGCGGGGGGTCCGACTTTTTCGGGGCCACCACAAAAGCGGAGAAAAAAGGCGACTACTTCATACTCAACGGGCAGAAACGGTTCATCGTCGGCGCGAAAGGCGCGGATGTTTTTCTCGTCTATGTGAAAACAGCGCCCGGAGCGCATCCGCACGAATCGATAAGCGTGTTCCTTGTCGAGCGTGACATGGGTGTCGAGGTCCAGGAGGTATACGGGCTGATGGGCTCGCGCGGAAGCGGAACGGGAAGGATTGTTTTCAGAGACGTGAAAGTCCCCGAGTCAAACCTTGTGGGCCCGCTGAACGGCGGCGGCATGATTTTCAATAAAATGATGATCCCGGAACGGATGACCAGCGCGGCGGGAGCTGTCGGGTCCGGAAGAGCCGCTATCGAAGTCGCGGCGCGATACTCGACTCGCAGAAAAGCGTTCGGTAGAGAAATCAAGAAGTTCCAGGCCGTCAATTTCATGCTAGCCGATTCATTATCCGATCTCGATTCGGCGCGCGCACTCGTTTATGCCGCAGCCCGCAAAGTCGATTCCGACGAGGACGCCAGGCGGCTCGTATCGGAAGCGAAAAAGGTCGCCACCGAAAATTCATGGAAAGCTATCAACAACGCGATGCAGATCATGGGCGGTATCGGCTACACGAACGTGTACCCTGTGGAAAAACTGCTTCGCGATTCGAGACTCGCCATGATATGGACCGGTACCAACCAGATTATGAACGCGCTGATTCAGCACGAGTATTATAATGAACTCGAAAAAACCGGACCCGCCGGGCGGGACATCGAAGACGACGCGGTGAACGCTGATATGACCGACGAGAAGATCTATGAATGAACTGCCCCGCCGCAAGCGGACGGGGTATCAAAATACGTGAGAAAACTTTTGAAAAAGTTTTCTCACACTCTTTCAAAACTTCTCGACGAGAAGCGCAACAGGCGCGCTTCTCTCCACAATATTGCCATACAACACCGGCAGTCCTTATCCCGGTGCAAGCACCGGGGTATTCTTCTCAAACAAAGGTGTCAGAAAAGACATAATTTTTCGCTCGCGCAGGTTTGAACCGGCTTATTGAACTAATAATGTTTCCCCATTGACCCGGGCTGTTGATTCGCGTTAATTTTCATTAGTATGATTTGTATACGCCTGAAGAGGAGCACCTTTCAATATGAATATTTACAGGGTCAACGTATCAGACGGCTCGATCACCCAAGAGCCCGTACCGGAAAAGTACGAAAAGCTCGGCGGAAGAGCTCTCACGTCCGGAATAATTTCCGATGAGGTGCCGGCCGGTTGCCACCCTCTCGGCCCACACAATAAAATCGTGATTTCCATAGGCCTCCTTACAGGAACATCCGCGCCCTGCTCCGGCAGAATATCGATCGGAACGAAAAGTCCGTTGACAAACGGCATCAAAGAAAGCAACGTCGGCGGATCGACGGGAACGTTCATGTATCAGAACGGCATCAAGGCGATTATCATCGAAGGCATTTCGAACAACGAAAATTTAAAGATGCTGGTGATAGATAGCAGCGGGATAAGATTCGAAGATGCGGCGGAATACCGCGGGGACGGGAATTACGATCTATCGGAAAAGCTCCACGACAGGTTCGGGGAAAAGGCTGCGATATTAAGCATCGGCCCGGCGGGAGAACAGCGGCTCGCAACCGCCTGCATACAGGCGACCGATCTGGATGGGAATCCATCGCGCGCAGCGGGTCGCGGAGGCTCGGGCGCCGTGCTCGGCTCGAAAGGCATCAAGGCAATAGTGTCGATCCCCAATCCCGGCGCAAAACCGGCCTACTCCGATGAAGAAACATTCAGGTCCATAACGAAAGTCTTCTCGAAATCGCTCATCGAAGGCAAAAAAGGGCTCACCGATTACGGGACTGCCGCGATGGTGGCGGCAGCGAACAAAATGGACGGCATGCCGACCCGCAACTACAGCACCGGCACTTTCGACAGGGCCGACAAAATTTCAGGCGAGGCGCTCAGGAAAGAAATCCTCGAACGGGGCGGAAAACCTTCCCGCGCCTGCCATCCGGGCTGTGTCATACGATGTTCGAACGTATTCACGGATAAAGACGGCAACTACATAACGTCGAGCCTCGAGTACGAAACAATGGTGCTGGTAGGCCCGAACCTCGATATCGGCGATCTCGACTCAATCGCAAGAATAGACCGCGCGATAGATGATATCGGGCTCGACAGCATAGATACGGGCGTCGCGCTGGGCGTGGCTATGGAAATGGGAATGATCGAATGGGGAGACACCGAGGGCGTTCTCGCGATCCTCGAAGAAGTGAAGCAGGGAAAAATCAGGGGGAAGCTTATCGGCAGCGGCGCGGCTGTTGTCGGAAAAGTGCTCGGCGCGCACAGGGTGCCGGAAGTCAAAGGGCAATCTCTCGTTGCCTACGAGCCGAGAACTTTCAAGGGAATGGGTTGCACTTTCGCGACATCGCCGATGGGCGCCGATCATACCGCAGGGCCCGCGATTCCGGGACGAATAGGGCTCGACCCGGAAAAGTCGTTCGAACTCACCGAGGCTGAAGGACAGCCCGAGCTCTCGCGCGACCTCCAGATAATGATCACCGTCTGCGACAGCATGGGTTACTGCTTTTTCGTCGGGCCGGACATAGATAACATGAAACGCACCGCGACACTGCTGAATGCCTGCTACGGATGGAACCTTACTTATGAAGATATCATCCGGCTCGGCTCGGATACCCTGAAATCGGAGCAGGCGTTCAACGAAGCGGCCGGCATAAGCAAAGGCGAAAATCGGCTGCCGGAATTTTTCTATGATGAAAAACTGCCGGTCAGTGGACGCTCTTTCGATGTTTCCCGCGATGAACTCAGGGATATTTCCTATGATCTCGATTATTGTGTCAAATAACTCACTTTTCTGTGTAAAGTTAGACACATAAGACTCACTGATATTTATTTTCTGCCTTTATTACAACCCTTTTTATTCCCTGTTCGATCAGGCACGAATATTGCTCAATATACATACCGAGTTGTGTTCGGAATACTAATAAAAGGACTGATTGATAAAAAAACCGCAAAAATAAGGATACTTAAAATAAAGAAACTTATTTGAGCGAGACGGCTGGTAGGAATATATGGGAAAGAAACCACAACCTAAAAATACGGTAAAAAAAGCTGCAACGGCAAAAAAGCCGACGACAAAAAAGAAAACGAACAAGACGCCTCGCAGGGGCGGAACCTCCTGCTTCGTGATACTTTCCGGCATCTTCGTCGTATTGATTGTTTTCACGATAACCATCGCAGCGGTGGTGGTCAGCATGGTGTCCAGATACACACGTGAACTGCCCGACCTCCACCAGGTTGTCATCCCCACGGCAAAAGAAACCACAAAGGTCTTTTCGGTCAACGGAGAGATAATCGCCGAACTGTACGAGGAAAACCGCGAGTACGCCTCATGGTCGGAAATCCCCGACAGCATCAAGCTTTCGTTCATCGCGGTCGAGGACGAGCGGTTCTTCAAACATCGCGGCGTGGATGTAGAGGGGCTCGGAAGGATAATCTTCCTTTTTGTTAAAACAGGCGGCAAAACGAAGCACGGCGCGAGCACCATAACCCAGCAGCTCGCGAAAAACGTCTACCTAGTCAAAGAACTCAAGATGGAAAACTCGCTGAGCGACAAGCTTACAAGAAAGCTGAAAGAGTGGATTCTGGCGATAACGCTGGAGAAAAAATACTCGAAAGAAGAGATTCTCGAAAATTACCTGAACCTCATATATCTGGGCCACGGCGCGCACGGGATAAAAACAGCCGCAAGAACATATTTCGGTAAAAACATGAGCGAGTTGACGATAGCCGAGTCCGCGATGCTCGCGGCCCTGCCGAAAGGGCCGAGCATTTACACGCCCTACACTCACCCGGAAAGAGCGAAGCGCAGGCGTGACGCCATACTTCAAAAAATGGAGGAGCTTCATTTCATAACCGGGCAGGAATACGAGAAATCGATCCAGGAACCGTTCCACCTTGCGAAACTCACAGGCCCGGGCTACCAGAACTACAAGGCTCCGTATTTCGTGACATACCTGCTGGAGCTTCTTCAGGACGCCGACGGCCCGTTCAAGCTCACGGCCAACCAGATATACAGCAACGGTTACAGGATATACACCACGATAGATATGCAGCTCCAGAAGCACGCGGAAGAATCCATAGCCTACGGCATGAAATTATCAGCCGAACGCAAAGCGAATATAAAAGAAGCCGCCCTGCTTGCGCTGAGGCCCCAGACAGGAAGCATCCTCGCCATGGTCGGCGGTGTGGATTACAAAAAATCCAAATTCAACAGGACCTGGCAGGCGCTGCGCCAGCCCGGCTCCTCGTTCAAGCCGTTCGTGTACATAACCGCCATACGTCAGGGCTATTCGATGGAAAGCACCCTGCTGGACGAAGAAATCTGTTACGATCCCGATGAATACAAGATCCCTGAAGAATACTGCCCGAGCAACTATGACGGCAAATACAAAGGCGTTATGGACCTGCATACCGCGCTTAAACTGTCGAGAAACGTTCCGGCTGTGAAAGTCGGTCATCTTGTAGGAGCGAAAAATATTATTGAAACCGCGAAAAGCATGGGTATCAAAACGCCGCTTTATCCTTCACTTTCGCTCCCGCTCGGGCCGTCCGTCGTAACGATCATGGATATGGCGACAGCCTACTCGACCATGGCGAACGGCGGATACAGGGTCGATCCCGTTGCCGTAGAGAGAATAACCGATTCCACCGGAAGAGTGCTGTACCAGAAAAAATACAAAACGGGGACAAAAGTGCTCGCGGACAACGAGCTCGCGCGGATCATTCCGGTGCTCGAAGACGTGCTGAAAACAGGCACGGGAAGAAAAGCGGATATCGGAAGGCCCGCAGCCGGCAAAACAGGCACCACAAACGAGTTCAGGGACGCATGGTTCTGCGGATTCGTTCCACAGATGACGACTATCGTATGGTTCGGTAACGATGAAAACACCACCATGCGAAATCTCGTAAAAGGAAAACCGATAGGCAGCGGCGTAACGGGCGGCTCGATTCCGGCGCCGACATGGGGCCATTTCATGAAGCAGGCCATGAAAGATGTCCCGGTCAGGGAATTCAACCTGCCCAAGTCCTCTCCCATGAAAGCCATTGAGATAGAAATCCCGGAAGCGACAGGCACACAGGACATCGACCTGGGTTTCATAGATGCGGAACGCACCACGCAGCCGCTTCAGAAAAAAGGAATGAAACCGAAATTTTACGAGTTCGATGAAAATAGCAGTTCAGGCGCACAGCCCCGGAAAAACACCAATAATGTCGAACTCCTGGAACCCGAAGTTATCGAGCCGGAACCCGAAACCACAAATTACGACGATCTTTTCTGAGCGGGATTTTATTTTACCGTGCCGGTTACAAGCCAGGCCCTGCAAAGGTGTTTCAGGACCGGGATTCTCTTCATGCCCTTTTCCATCTCTATCATAAAATCCGAGGCCGGGCCCGCCCCGAAAAGCCTGTCGCTGAACCGTTTGCCTATAAAACCGTCTGCGATATAATGGCAGCCTTCAATCCGCACATCCGTAAGACCCGATTTCACGGACATTCCCCGAAGCCGGCTTACCGGAATGTAATCGACGCAAACATCCCCTTCGACCAGCATCCTGTTTTCACTTAATATCTTAGGCATATCCTTTATTTCAACATACGGGTCGGCCAGTATCGCTCCGAGTCCGTTCTCCACTGAGAACGACACCGTTCCGCCGCTCCGCACGCACCGGACAGCCTCGGAAAGCGCGACCTCAGGCTCCCTGATATAACAATAAACTTCCATGGAAAAAGCGGCATCCATGGAACCGTTTTCAATAAAACTCAAATCCGCGGCATCCGCCCACGCGATATCGAAATCCGCGCCCGCCGCGGCAAGCTCACGCCACGCGGCTTTCAGCGCTGCCGGCGATGCGTCGATCAGAGTCACATCGCAGCCTTTCTCCGCGAGCCGAAGCCCGATCCTGCCGGTTCCTCCGCCGATATCGAGAACCCGGCTCCCCGCTCCGAGAACTCCCAGTTCCTTTCCCAGCAGGCCTTCATAAACCTTCCACTGATACTGTTTCTTATTGTAGACAGGGGAACCCTTTTGCATGAAATCATTGAAATCCGCAAAATCTTTCCATTCCTTCTCGTATGCAACCACATTCCACATGTGCGGGTTGCCACGGCAAATCTCTTCCGCTTCTTCTCCCCCGCCGATAACTTTTTTCAGAACATCGGACCTCGCTTCAAACTCGACATCAAGGCATCCGCTGTCGAGGCAACCTGCGACCGCCCTTAAAACATCACCTCGATCCATTCCCTTTTTCGCAAACACTTCATACTGTTCGGCCAGCGTTCCGCCGTCGAGCACGCTTTCCGCGAAATCCGAACATGTTCCGCTCATGTTTTCAGCAGAAGGAATCTTTTTAATTATCGTGCTGTCGAGTAACATGTCTCAAAGGTACCACACCTGATTGATTGGGGCAAGAATACAACATCCAATAAAAAAGCCCGGCATTCCGCCGGGCTTTGTTTTCGTTTGATAAAATGAACTATCCCGCCGCAAGCGGACGGGGTATCAAAATACGTGAGAAAACTTTTGAAAAAGTTTTCTCACACTCTTTCAAAACTTCTCGACGAGAAGCGCTACAAGCGCGCTTCTCTCCATAATATTGCCATACAACACCGGCAATCCTTACCCCGGTGCAAGCACCGTGGTATTCTTTTCAATTAACTTTCAGCCTACTGCTATCTTCGCGACCAGGTCTCCGACCTCGGATGTGCCCATTCCCATTTTTCCGGCGGCCATCGACTTGAGATGTTTCGAAGTAACCTCGATAACCGCGCTCTCCATCCTCCTGGAAACACCTTCGATCCCGAGAACATCGGCCATCATCTGCGCGGCTGATATTGCCGCAAGAGGATTGATCACATTCATTCCCGTGTACTTCGGAGCCGAACCGCCTATAGGCTCGAACATCGACACGCCTTCCGGATTGAGATTGCCACCCGCGGCGATACCCATTCCGCCCTGGATTATCGCGCCGAGATCAGTAATGATATCGCCGAACATATTGTCGGTTACGATCACATCGAACCAGTCCGGATTCTTCACCATCCACATACATGTCGCGTCCACATGCGCGTACTCGGTTTTGATATCTTCATATTCTTTCGCCACTTCATAAAACGTGCGCTCCCAGAGATCGAACGCATAAGTCAGCACATTTGTTTTTCCGCACAGCGTCAGGGTTTTCTCCCTGTTCCTCTTCCTGCAATATTCGAAAGCGTACCGTATACATCGCTCAACGCCCATTCTTGTATTAATCGATTCCTGAACGGCAACTTCGCCGGCGGTTCCTTTCCTCAGGAACCCGCCCGAACCCGTATAAAGACCTTCCGTGTTTTCGCGAACAACAACGAAGTCCACGTCTTCCGGGCCTTTGCCTTCCAGCGGCGTTTCGACGCCTTCATAAAGCTTTACAGGTCGCAGATTAATATACTGATCCAGCTCGAACCTCAGCTGGAGAAGAATTCCTTTTTCAAGAATACCCGGCTTGACATCGGGATGTCCGATCGCGCCGAGAAATATCGCGTCGAACTTTTTCAGCTCTTCCGGAGCCGATTCCGGCAATACTTCTCCCGTTGCAAGATACCGGTCCCCGCCGAAATCAAAATACTGGAATTCAAACTTCACATCCTCGACATCGGCGACCGCTTTCAGTACCTTTATACCTTCTTCGACAACTTCCGGGCCCGTCCCGTCACCGGGTATCACTGCTATGTTGTATGTATCCGGCATTACACTTCTCCCCCTCATGCTTACTTATTTAAACACCTGTTAAACAAAATGATCTACCTGTAAAACGATAGATCATCGAAGACCAAAATATAATTACTTCGAACCATATTTTCAAGCAGGCACCATTGCGGTCCCTATTCGAGATACCCCTTGAGCTTTTTGCTTCTGCTCGGATGCCGTAATTTTCTCAGAGCTTTCGCCTCTATCTGCCGAATCCTCTCGCGTGTCACGTTGAACTGCTTTCCGACCTCTTCGAGGGTTCTCGGGTGCCCGTCATGCAAACCGAATCTCAACTCCAGGACCCTTCGCTCGCGGTCCGAAAGCGTGTGAAGCACACCGTCGAGATGTTCCTTGAGAAGCAGATTCGAAGCAGCCTCGACCGGAGGCTCGCTTCCCTGATCTTCGAGAAAATCCCTGAGATGGCTGTCCTCTTCCTCGCCGATCGGAGTTTCGAGCGATATCGGCTTCTGCGAAATCTTCATTATCTCGCGAACCTTGTCGCGCGAAATATTCATCTCCTTCGCTATCTCGCTTTCGCTTGCCTCGCGGCCCAGTTCCTGCATGAGATGCCGCGACACTTTGACCAGCTTGTTGATCGTTTCCACCATGTGGACGGGTTTGCGGATAATATCGCCCTGGTCCGCAAGCGCGCGTGTTATCGCCTGCCTGATCCACCATGTCGCGTATGTGCTGAACTTGAACCCCTTGTGGTAGTCGAATTTTTCCACGGCCCGGATAAGGCCCAGATTCCCTTCCTGAATGAGGTCCAGAAAATTCATTCCGTGGCCGACATACTTCTTGGCGATACTCACCACCAGCCTCAGGTTAGCCTCGGTCAGAAGCTGTTTCGCCTGCTCGCTGCCCGCCTCGATTCTTTTCGCGAGCACAACTTCTTCCTCTGCCGTGATAAGCGGCACCTGTCCTATTTCCTTGAGATACAGCCTCACTGAATCGTCGATCCGGATATCGCCCGGAAGCCTCAGAAGAAGCGACATATCGATATGTTCTTCCTCCTCCTCTTCTATCTCGGGCTCCGATACTTCCTTTTCGAGGAAATTCGATCCATCCGTATCCAGTATCTCGCAATCCAGATCAAGAAACTCATTGAAAACGCTTTCTAATACATCCGGATCATATTCTCCCTTGCAAAGAATGTCGTCGATCTCTTTGTACTTCACGGTCCCGGCCTTTTTGGTCCGCTCGTAAAGTTCGGACATCTCCGGAATGTTGGATACCATTAATGCAGCCAATATTCCTTCCTCCCACTCGAGCCGCTTTCCGCGGTTTATTTTCTCTCGTGCATTTCTTTTAATAATTCAGCTATACGAATTGCAAGTTTGTTTTCAAGTTTTTTGTCGCCGGCCTTCCTCGCCTGCTCCGCTTTCTTCCTTAAAACCGCTATCTGTTTCTTCCTTGATTCCTTTTTGAACTGTACAAGAACATCTTCCGCTTTCTCGTCCGTTCCTTCCTGTTCACCGCCCGCAAGAGGCACCCCGCTGATGAAAGTAATAACTTCCTGCGGATGGACCGATTCCAGGAATTCATCCGGCGAAAACCCATTATTGTTTTCCCTGTACTTGAGGCAGTATTCAAAAAACACGCGGTTCCTGTCGTCCTCGAAATCTTCAGCGGACAACTGTTCCAGAATCATTTCCGCCGACTCGACTCCCGCGAGCAGCAACTCAATTATTTTTTTCTCTATGTTCATGCTGCCCGACAGTATGTTGTCGATCGCCTCCGTGTCTACTTCCTTTCCGGAAACGCCTCTTTTCGTACTGCTTTTAACCTGTGAAAGCGCGGAATGAACATGCTGCTCGGATATCCCGAGCGATTCGGCAAGGACTTTGACCTGCTGATCACGCAGAATCTCGTTCGGCGTCTTCTCGATCAGGGTCGCCATCTGCATTATCACGTCACGCTTCTGCGCGGGAGATTCCGAACCGGATCTCTGCATGCTTTTCGCCACAAAAAAATTGAAATAATCCTGTGCTTTTTCAAGATACCCGTAAAAAGCTTCCGCGCCGCCCACTGTCACAATGCTGTCGGGATCCTCGCCCTGCGGCAGAGAAACGACCCTGATGTCTATTCCCCTGTCGACAAGCATCTCTATCCCGCGCATCGTTGCGCTGTCACCAGCGAAATCGGAGTCATACGACAGCACAACCTTTTCCGCATAGCGCTTTATCAGGTCCACCTGTTGAGGCGTAAGCGCGGTTCCCATCGACGCGACAGCGCACTTTATGCCCGCCCTGTGCAGCGCTATCACGTCCATATACCCCTCTGTGAGAATTATCCCGTGCCCGCCGACATTCTTTTTCGCTATGTCGAGCGCATATACCATCCTGCCCTTGTCAAAGAGCGGCGTTTCCGGCGTGTTCATATATTTCGGCATCGCATCGCCGTACGCCCTGCCCGCAAATCCAACCACATCGCCCACGATGTTGAAAAGAGGAAACATCAACCTGTCGCGGAACCTGTCGTAAAAACCCCTCTGCCCTTCCAGCGCAAGTCCCGCCTGCGCTATGTCCCGCGCGTTGAAATCCTTCTTCGCGAGCGCGCGAATCAGCCCGTCCCACGAATCCAGCGTCGCGCCGAGCTTGAAAGACTTGATCTGTTCTTTCGTTACACCTCTCTCATCGAGATAGGATAAAAACTTTTCCCCGGCCCTGGACTTCGTGAGAACTTTATAAAAATACACAGTCGATAATTCATTGATCTTTAATACTTTGTCCTTGATTTTTTTTCTGCCGGAATCCACCTGTGTCGCTGGAGTAATCTCGACGCCCGCCCTTTTCGCGAGAATCTCGACCGCTTCGCCGAAGGACACGTTTTCGGTCTGCATCACAAAGCTGAAAACATCGCCGCCCACGCCGCAGCCGAAACAGTGCCAGAGCTTCCTCTCTTCATCGACATAGAACGAGCCGTCTTTCTCGCTGTGGAACGGACAGAGCCCCTTGAACCGGTGCCCCACCTTCTTGAGCCGGGTATGGCTCGATACGAGATCGACAATGCTCGTCCTCTCGCGGATCAATTCCAGATCTCTTTCAGTGGCCATTGAATATTTCTATAGTCTGAAAATTTTTAATTCCCAGCTTCTCCCCTCTACCCGGGCAACCAGTTTACACCCGGGCTCCCGTGGAGAGTCATAATAAAGTTATAGTCATTTTTTTTATAATATAAACTTTTTAGATTAATTTTTTTATCAGTAATACACAGTAAAAGTTGTTCTAACCTTCCCGTTCAAACCCAAATAACTTGTTATTTACTGTTTTTTTACAATTTCCCTGAAATCTGCAATTTTCATATATACATTTTGAACAAACAGCAGAATTCCGATCCTGTTGCTCCTGATCTGCGGATTTTCAGCCATAACCATTACATTGTCGAAAAACAGATTCGCCGGCTGAGACAGCGCGTAAAGCTCGATGATTTTATCACGATATGATTTGCTCTCATCATCAACAGACTTCTCAAGCTTGGCCGCCATGCCGTAGAGGTTCTTTTCCTCTTCCGTCTCGAACAGAGACTCATCGACTTTATTGTCTGAACAATCCATGTCTTTTGCAGACTTCGAAAGGATATTCGAAATCCTCGTGTAAACTTCCCTGAGATCATCAAAATCCTTCTCGTCGCGCAGTTCACGGATAGCTTCCGCCGCGCCACGCGCCGCTGATATGGAACTCACTCTCCTGAGATCGAGCGCATTGACGACATCATAATTGAAGCCCTCGGCTTCAAGCAGGTTCCCGAACCTGCCCTTGAAGAAATCGAACAGTTCCTCTTTAAGTGATTCCCTCCCGGTCACCGGCGCGGAATCCCCGGGATACGAATCTATCGTGAGATCAAAAAGTTCGCCCGGCGAGACCTGAATATCGAACCCGTCGAGAATTCTCAGCACGCCTATCGCCTGTCTCCTGAGCTGATACGGATCCGCCGAACCGGTCGGCGACAGCCCGAGCGAGAAATAACCAGTGATCGTATCAAGCTTATCAGCCAGCGCAAGCAGCGCGCCCGCCTTTGTTTCCGGCAACTCATCATCCGCGAACCTGGGCATGTAATGCTCTTCTATCGCCTTTGCCACCTGTTCGCTCTCGCCCGATTCGAGCGCGTAAATCCTGCCGACGGTGCCCTGGATTTCCGTGTATTCGAAAACCATGTGCGTTGTCAGATCGGCTTTCATCAGAAGTGCCGCGCGTTCAGCCGCAACTACATCGTCTCCTTCAACGCCTGTCTTTGAAGCGATGGTCGCGACGAGTTTTTGAACTCTTTTTGTCTTATCGAGCAGCGAGCCCAGTTTTACATGAAACGTTATCCTGTCCAGGCTTTCCACCCTGTCCGCGAGCTTTGTCCTGAGATCCTCATCATAAAAAAACGCGGCGTCCTTCAGCCTCGAAATGAGAACCTTCTCGTACCCGCCTATAACCACTCTGTCGTTCCCGAGAGGAACGTTCATTACAACAACAAAGCGCGGAAGCATTTTTCCCGTTTCAGGATCCGCGATCGGGAAATAATATTGATTTTTCTCGATGCAGATTATCAGCACTTCCGGCGGAAGATTCGTGAACTCTTCCGGGAAGCTTCCGACCCCGATATACGGGTATTCAATGAGATAATTTACATCATTAAGCAATTTGTCGGTTATATGAGGCCTGCCTTCAGCAGCAGCCAGAACGCCTTCCCTGATCGTTTCCTGCCTCTTGTTCTGATCAACAATTACGCCTGAGTTTTCCAGCTTTTCGAAATAATCGTCGATCGACTCGTAACAAACCCTTTCGGAATTATAATATCTGTTGACAAAAGTAAACGCGCCTGAAGGCACGCCCTGATAATCGACCTCCACGGCCTCGTTGCCGAACATCATTCCTATCCATCGAATCGGCCTCGCGAACCTTATGCTCCTGACATCCCATCTCATGCTTTTCGGGAAAACAACTTTCTCGATGATAAACCCGGGCAACTCCTTCAGCGAATCCGCCGTGGCTTTCCCTTCCTCGTGAACAACAAGATAAAGGTACTCGCCCTTGTCTGTCGCCCTGATTTCCACCTGTTCGAGGCTCCCGCCTTTGCCTTCCGCGAATTTAACGGCGGCCTTTGTGAAGTTTCCGTCTTCATCCACTGAAATTCTTTTTGGAGGCCCTTTGATTTCCAGGGTCTGAGACGCCTGAACCGAATCCACATCTCTTGCCAGCAGAGTCAGTCTCCGCGGCGTGGCAAGCAGTTCCAGCCCGCCGAACCCGATGCGGTTCTGTTCAAAGAATTCTTTGAACAGCTCTTCTATTCTTTTAAGCGCTCCCTTTATAAAACCCGAAGGGATTTCCTCGCACCCGAACTCAAGCAGCAAATCTCTTTTATCACTCACGATGCAACCTCTTCTTTTTCATTTATCGTTCCGTTGTTCGACGATCCTCGCCTGCGCCGCGGCAAGCCTTGCTATTGGGACCTGATAAGGCGAACAACTCACAGTGTCTATTTTCAGGGCATGGCAGAAAAACACCGTCCTGGGATCTGTTCCATGCTCTCCGCAAAGACTGAATGCAAGACCGGGGTTGGAAGCCCTGCCTTCCTCTACAGACATCCTGACAAGCCTTCCGACTCCATCCGGATCGAGAACCTGAAAAGGATTGTCCTCGAGCACACCCTGGTCGAGATAATTAACCAGAAACTTCTGCTCGGAATCATCACGGCTGAGCCCGAACGTCGTCTGGGTAAGATCATTTGTTCCGAATGAAAAAAAGTCGGAATGCTTTGCAAGCGAACCGGCGGTAAGCGCCGCCCTTGGGATTTCTATCAACACGCCGACTTTATATTTTACTTCGATGCCCTTTTCTTCCATAACAAGCTGCGCCGTGTCGTCGATAAGCTTTCTTATCCTTATCAGCTCGTTGACATGGCCGACAAGCGGTATCAGTATTTCCGGCTGCACCTTTATCCCTTCGGAAATAATTTCACACGCAGCCTCGAAAACAGCCACAGCCTGCATCCTTGCCAGCTCGGGCGCAAGAATAGCCATTCGGCAACCTCTCAGGCCGAGCATCGGGTTGACTTCCTTATGAGAAAGAACTCGCGTAAGAAGCGCCTCTTTAAAGTCACGCGCCTCGTCTTCAATGCCCTGCGCCCTCATCTCGTAAACATCCATCATCAGCGGCTCCAGCGCAGGCATAAACTCATGAAGCGGAGGATCCAGCAGCCTGAAAGTGACAGGCTTTCCGTCGAGCAGCCTGAACATTTCCTTGAAGTCCTGCTTTTGAACCTCCTGCAGGCGTTCGAGCAGGTCATCCCTGCCCGGCTGATCTCCCGCGAGAACAAGAGTCTGCATTATCGGGAGCCTGTCCGCCGCCATGAACATCGCCTCGGTCCGGCACAATCCTATCCCTTCCGCCCCGAAATCCATGGCCCGCTTCACATCGTCCGGCGTGTCCGCGTTCGCCCGCACCCCGAGCGATCTCGCTTCGTCCGCCCACGAAAGCAACTCCATGAACTCGTCGCTCATTGTCGAATCCCACATCTTCACGGTTCCGACAAACACCCTTCCCGTGCTTCCGTCTATTGTTATTACACTTTCTTCTTTTATCGTTGTATTGCCGACTGTTATTTCCTTTTTGTTCAAATCCAGCTCGACGCCCGGGCACCCCGAAACGCAGGGCTTTCCGGCTTTGCGAACAGCGCTCAGGGCATGGCTCGAAAGGCTGCCTCGTATAACAAGCAATCCGTTTATATCGTCCACGACAAGCATATCTTCAGGAGTCGCTTCCGGCCTGACGAGAATCACTTCCTTGTTCTGCGCGACGATCTCTTTGACCTTTTCGACGCTGAACGCGACAAGCCCGTAAGCAGCGCCGGGCGAGGCCGGCTGCCCCCTCACAAGGCTCCTTGCCTGAACGGAAGGATCGATATACCTGAAAAGCATCTGCCCGAGAGATTCGGGCTTGACTCTCATCAGCGCTTCTTCTTTTGAAATGAGCCCTTCCGTAACCATATCCACGGAAGTCTTTATCGTCGCCCGCGCGGTGCATTCCGCTTTCCGGGTCTGCAGAAAAAACAGCCTGCCTTTTTCGACCGTGAACTCAATCTCCTGGACGCTCCTGTAGTATCTCTCCAGCTTTCCGGCAGCTTCGGAAAGCCGGCTGAATATCTCCGGCATTTCTTCCTTCATGCCCAGTATCGAGCGTGGCACCCGCGCACCTTCCTGTATCTCCTCGCCCTGCGCGCCCGCAAGGTATTCCCCGAAAAGCTGCTTGTTGCCGATAAGAGGGTCCCTCGTCGTCAGGTTTCCCACCGCCGACGAAAGCCCGAAATTACCGAAAACCATCGACTGTATAATCACAGCCGTTCCCGCATCGTCCCTGATCCGCCTGAGATTTCGATACACCCTCGACCTCGGGCTGTTCCACGACTTGAGAACTGCCACAATAGCATCATTAAGCTGCTCATACGGGTCTTCGGGAATCGGCTCATATATGAACTTCTTCATTATCGAAAGATAACGGTCGCCGATCCTTTTCATGCTCACGGAATCGAGATCTTCCAGCGAGTAGCCCCCGGTTCTGTCGAGATGATACTGCTGCACACGATCGAACTCGCGCCGGTCGAGCTTATGAATAATCACTCCGTACATCCTGAGAAAACGTCTCAGGCAATCATAAACAAATCTTTCATCCTTCGTCTCGGCGATCAAAGAGCGGATCGTGGCATGATTAAGCCCCAGATTCAATAATGTTTCCATCATGCCCGGCATCGATACGGCAGCGCCGGAACGGACCGACAGGAGAAGCGGCTTATCGGTTCCCCCGAAATTCCTCCCGGTTTCCTGTTCCAACTGTTTTATCCTGTCTTTTACTTCATCCATGAAGCCGTCCGGAAGCGCTTCTTCGTTATTGAAAAATTCTCTGCACACATCCGTTGAGATAACAAAACCGGGCGGGACATCGAATCCTATCTTTTTCATGTCGCCGAGGCACGCCCCTTTAAGCCCGACTTTTTCCAGAACTTCAGACGTTGCTTTTTCGATTGGAAAAATCATTTTCCGGCCTTCTCCCGTTTTTCCTGCTCCTTGATTTTCTTCCAGTTATCAATCACATCCTGCTCGTTATCGACTTCAGTGTCGCCGAAAACATGAGGATGCCTTCGAATTATCTTTTCCGAAATTGACTTCACACAATCATCGAAACTGAATCGTCCCTCTTCCCCGGCAATCTGCGCCATCATGCACACAACCAGCATCACGTCGCCCAATTCCTCGCAGACATCGCCATCCACCCCCGATTCCACCGCATCCACCGCTTCTTTCGCTTCTTCGAGAAGATACGGCGCTATCGAACGCAGTGTCTGCTTTTTATCCCACGGGCAACCGTTTTCACCCCTCAACGAACTTATCAGTTCTCTGAATTCATTAAAATCCGGCATGTTGATTTTTATCTCCGCGCTCAAGTCAGCATATTCTAATATACAGCATATTAAAACTCAATCTCGACCGATCGACGTTTCATTTCAGTGCCAATTTTATACCACTTCCATGCGGCCTATCAAATGCCGTTCTATCTTTGTACCGATCATTTTTATCCCGCCCCGTTTAAATCAACAGATGTTGTGATAGTATATTGTTCAATATTTTTTTGCTTCAGGCCTTGGATATTTTTGAACAAAGGCTATAAAAAGATATTAACAAGGCAGCCCGTTGCGGCTCGCCTAAAACGGGGGAAACTTATGGGAAAGAAATATGTTTACTTTTTCGGAGACGGAAAAGCCGACGGCAAAGCCGACATGAAAAACCTCTTGGGAGGTAAAGGCGCGAACCTGGCCGAGATGACGAGTCTCGGAATCCCGGTACCGCCCGGATTCACAATCACCACGGAAGTTTGCTCGATTTATTACGAGAACAACAAAAAATATCCTAAAGAACTGGAATCACAGGTAACAGCTTCACTTAAAAAGGTCGAAAAAATCATGGGCGCGAAATACGGCGATCCCAAAAACCCGCTGCTCTTCTCCGTTCGTTCCGGCGCAAGGCAATCCATGCCCGGAATGATGGAAACGGTCCTGAACATCGGCCTGACATCGAAAACCATCCCGGGCCTGGTTGAAAAAACTCAGAACCCGAGGTTCGTTTACGATGCATACAGAAGGCTCATCATGATGTACTCCGATGTCGTCATGGAAAAAGCCGCCGGCATCGAGCCGAAAGAGGACCGCGGAATCCGTGTTCAGCTAGACGAGGAACTCGAAGCCGTCAAAAAGAAAAACGGCTATAAAGACGACTCGGAACTCACCGTTGACGATCTTACAAAGCTCATCGCCGTTTTCAAAAAAACAATTAAAAAAGTTCTGAAGAAAGAATTTCCCGACGATCCGAAAGAACAGCTCTGGGGCGGAATCAACGCCGTGTTCCAGTCATGGAACGGAAGGCGCGCCATCGCTTACAGGCGGATCGAGGGAATTCCCGAAGAATGGGGAACCGCCGTCAATGTTCAGACGATGGTATTCGGAAACATGGGCGACAACTCAGCGACAGGTGTCGCGTTCACCAGGAACCCGGCGAACGGCGATCCTAAATTCTACGGTGAATGGCTCACGAACGCGCAGGGAGAAGATGTTGTCGCGGGAACTCGAACACCAAGCCCGCTGAACAAGGCCACCAAAACCGATTCGAACAAAAATATCCAGAGCCTCGAAGAAAAATACCCGAAGCTCTACAAGCAGCTTTTCACTATTCGAACCAACCTGGAAAAGCATTACAAAGACATGCAGGACATCGAGTTCACGATACAGGAAGGCCGGTTATGGATGCTTCAGACCCGTTCCGGCAAACGAAACGGCATCGCGGCTGTCCGCATGGCGGTTGATATGGCTAACGAAAAGCTTATCGACCTGGAAACAGCCATCATGAGGGTAAACCCCGAACAGATCACCGAACTGTTGCTCCCGATGATCGACCCGAGCGATGAGAAGAAATCGACCGTTATCGCAAAAGGGCTTCCGGCAGGTCCCGGCGGCGCATCCGGAAAGATCGTTCTCTCCGCGGACCGCGCTCAGGCGGCGAAGGAAAAAGGCGAGAAGGTAATTCTTGTCAGGAACGAAACATCGCCGGAAGACGTTCACGGAATGCACGCCGCGGAAGCGATCCTTACAGCCAAAGGCGGCATGACAAGCCACGCGGCGCTCGTCGCCCGCGGATGGGGAAAATGCTGCATAGTCGGCTGCTCCGAACTGGAAATCGACTACGCGAAAAAGACCGTCAAAACCAACGGCTATTCTTTAAAAGAAGGCGACTTCATCACTCTCAACGGAACAGCCGGAAAAGTTTACAAAGGCGAACTCAAGCTTCTGCCCGCCGATCCCGACAAAAACAAGTACTACAAACAGATCATGAAATGGGCGGATACTTTCAGGAAACTTAACATCAGAACCAACGCCGACCGCCCGGTAGACGCGGAACTGGCCGTGGCTTTCGGAGCGGAGGGAATCGGACTCTGCAGAACGGAACACATGTTCTTCGGCGAAGACCGCATCAACAACATGAGAGCCATGATTCTCGCGGAAACCGTCGAGGACAGAGAGAAAGCGCTCGAAAAACTGCTCCCGATGCAAAAAAGCGACTTCTTCGGAATCTTCAAAGCGATGAAAGGCAAACCAGTAACCATAAGGCTGCTTGATCCGCCTCTCCATGAGTTCCTTCCGTCAAGAGAAGACCTCATGGTTGATATCGCTGTTCTCGAAGCGACGAAGCCGAAATCCCCGAAACTCAAGGGTATGAGAAAACTCCTCGATCGCGTAAACGAACTCCACGAGTTCAACCCGATGCTGGGCATGCGCGGAATCAGGCTCGGGCTCACTCTTCCGGAAGTAACGAAGATGCAGGTTACCGCTATCATAAGCGCGGCCTGCGACATGGCCAAAAAGAAACTCCCGGTCAAGCCGGAAATCATGATCCCGCTGACAGGGCATATCAACGAAATGAAAGCCGCATACGATCTTGTCGACCAGACATGCAAGGAAGTCCTGAAAAAACGGGGCATCAAGGTCAACTATCTTATCGGCACAATGATAGAAATACCACGCGCCGCGGCGACAGCGGACGAAATCGCGCAGTACGCGCAGTTCTTCTCATTCGGAACAAACGACCTGACTCAGATGACGTTCGGCTACAGCCGTGACGATGCCGGAAAATTCATCCGCACATATCTCGATCAGAAAATCCTTCCGGAAGATCCGTTCCAGACACTCGACCAGGGCGGCGTTGGCAGGCTCATCAAAAACGCAGTCCAGCTCGGGCGCGGAACACGCGGCGATCTTCATATCGGTATCTGCGGAGAGCACGGCGGCGACCCGAAATCAATCGAGTTCTGCCACAGGACCGGCTTCGACTATGTAAGTTGTTCGCCCTTCCGTGTGCCGATCGCGAGGTTTGCGGCAGCTCACGCGGCGATCATCAACAAACCCGCTGCAAGCGCAAAACCCGCAAAGAAAGCAAAGAAAGTAAAGAAAGCAAAAAAGTAATTTCTTACTGATTGATTGTTAACAAAAAGCGCGTCCTGAAAAGGCGCGCTTTTTTTGTTATCGTATAATCGGGCTTTATCCCGGATTTCCCACATATATAGTGATCCTCAAAAATAAGCTTGAATACACGCACAAAGGAAATAGCTTTGTGCATGGCACACTATCTTTGTATTTGTGATTTCTGATCGAGTTGTGAATCTGTTTTTATTGTGAGAATTACTATTAAATGCGGGGTTTTTTCGAGAAGAACACTCCGGTGCCTGTACCGGGGGGGGGTAAAGACTGCCGTTGTTGAATGGCAATATTGTGGAGAGAAACACGCCTGTCGCGCTTCTCGTCAAAAAGTTTTGAAAGCGTGTGAGAAAACTTTACTGTTTTCTCACGTATTTTGATACCCCGTCCGCTTGCGGCGGGGTAATTCACTATCGATTGATTTCCAGTGGTTCTCTTTCGAGCCTGATCGCGGTCGTGGAAGTATAATCGGCAATGATTCCCGTATTCTCGTCGAACACCACGCCTGTCGCCACAAATGTTACGAAGATCCCGCTGACCGGTTCCGGCAAGACCTTTTTGAGCACGGAAACCGTAAGAACATCACCTTCCGCATCGCAACGCACGCCGTTCGAGTCGTTCGACCATTTCTCACCGCGCTTCGCGATTATCCTGCAACCGTCATGATCGAACAGATACGGCGCAAACATCACGAAATAAGTCTTATGATACGGATCGACCCCGGGCGGTCTTCCGGGATCGTACAATCCGATCAAATAATAATTTGCATTCTGCGGAACCTTCTCTCCCGCATCCACGTTCCCACCCATTTTTACCCTGAAATAGTAACGCTTTGCGTCTCTCGCAAATTCAGAATCGAGAATATCCAGCGACGGGTTCAGATTCAAATTCTCATCTTCCGCATAACTCTCATCTCCCGACATCGGGAAAATGCATTTCTTCGACTCATTAAACGGCCCTTCAATATCACAGGGGATTTCTATATAGGTATTCCCGTCAAGATCACCCATTCTCACCGTCGAATAAACCCTTTCCGCCTCGCCGGGCAGTTCGACGGATGCTTCCCATTTTTCCTCGACCGGGTTCAACGACGCCCCGACGGGCACCCACTCTACAGGATCGTTCACCGAGTAAACAAACTTTATCGCGATGTCCGTGAGCTCGGACAGGCTGTAACTATACGGCTCCATCACGATATCCAGCGCCACCGGCTCGCCGCCCGAAACATTTATTTCAACCTTCTTCAACATCGGCGGCGCAAGGTTATCCCTCACATTCTTAATGAGAAAATCCACCCCGGCGGGCAGCCTTTTCTGGCCCGGGCGCTCGCACTCCTGATGACAGGTGAACAAACCCCCTTCCATCCTCTCGAAACACACGTTCGAACAAACTTCGTCGCTGAACATGTCCGCGATACCCTCAAAGTATTCATCCTCGTCAAACTCCGTAGAGGCAAAAACTGCAGCCACGGATATCAACAGGAAAAATATCAGACTGAACCCCGCCGTTTTTTTCATGGCTGATAGTTTAGCACACTGTCATCAAACCCGCAAAAATTGACAACTTCCTTGATGCGCTTCGCACAATCCGCAGTTATAATTACCGTATGGCTCCTTTCAAACTGGTGGAACACACAGCGGATATCGGGATCGAAGTAGAAGCGGAAAGCATCGAACAGCTTTTCTCGGATTCGGCTGCCGGTATGTTCGCTGTCATTTCCGGCTCGCCTCCGGACGGCTGGCCGGAATCTCATACGATAGAACTTTCAGCTCCCGATACTGAAACACTTCTCGTGGATTGGCTGAACGAGCTGCTGTACATGTTTGAAGTCAAAAAGTTCTTCACAACGAAAGCCGAACTCGATATTTCGGACGGAAACCGGCTCAAAGCCACTGTCTCGGGAACAAAATTCAAAGGGATTTTCCCGGGCACGGAAATAAAGGCGGTAACATATCACATGCTGAGTGTCGACAGAACGGTCGACGGCTACGAAACAAGAATCTACTTTGACTTATAGAGGATCGAATAATGACGGACTGGCAGAAATGCTTTCATAAAATATCTGATTACAAGATAAAAATACCCCGCACATGCGAACAGGGGATGAGAGTTCCGGGAATGGTCTATGCCGGGCCGCGAATTCTTGAATCGCTGCTGTCCGACGACGCGCTGCAACAGGTCGTCAACGTGGCAATGATGCCGGGAATACAGAAGTTCTCGCTCGCCATGCCCGACATCCACTTCGGCTATGGATTCCCGATCGGCGGGGTCGCCGCAATGTCAGTCGATGACGGCGTGATCTCGCCCGGAGGCGTCGGGTTCGACATTAACTGTGGGGTCAGGCTCATCTCGACAAATATCGAAATTCAGGATATCCGCAAAAAAGCGGACCGCATTTGTTCACAGCTGTTCAGAGACATACCAACCGGCCTCGGCTGCAAAGGCGAAATCAGGCTCGATAAGAAAAAGATGGACCGGTATCTGTCTCGCGGCGCGACCCAGGCGGTGAAAGACGGTTACGGCTGGGACGAAGATATCGAATTCTGCGAAGCGAACGGGGCGCTGGAGGTTGAAAATACGGAGGGAGTCAGCCCCCGGGCACGAGAACGCGGGCGGGACCAGCTCGGAACTCTCGGTTCGGGCAACCACTTCGTTGAGATACAGGAGATTCAAGAGATTTTCGATGAACGCGCAGCGCGCATAATGGGCCTCGATAAAGGGTTCGCGGCGGTGATGATACACTCCGGTTCCCGCGGGCTGGGCCATCAGGTCTGCGATGATTTCATAAGGATAATGAGGGAAGCTGGCAACAGGTACGGCATCGAACTGCCGGACAGGCAGCTCTCCTGCGCCCCTGTCAAATCTCCCGAAGGAAGGGACTACCTCGAAGCGATGAGCGCGGCGGCAAATTTCGCATGGGCGAACCGGCAGGTGTTGATGCACAGAACAAGACATGCTTTTGAGTCGGTTTTCGGCGCTTCCGCTGAAAAGCTGGGCATGCACCTTGTTTACGATGTCGCGCACAACATCGCCAAAATCGAAACTCACACGATAGACGGTTCAAAAACGAAATTGTGCGTCCACCGTAAAGGCGCAACGAGGGCTTTCCCTGCCGGGCATCCGGAAATACCCGCAAGGTACTCGGGCATCGGGCAGCCTGTTTTTGTTCCGGGAGATATGGGCCGCGCATCTTATGTGCTTCTCGGCACGGAATGCGCGATGGACGAAACATGGGGATCGATATGCCACGGTGCGGGAAGGCTTAAAAGCAGGTCCGCGGCAAAAAAACATTTTTCCGCTTCCAGAGTTATCGAAGACCTGGAATCCAGGGGCGTTACGATGCAGGCGAGATCAAAACAATCCATCCTTGAAGAAGCGCCTCAGGCATACAAAAATGTCGATCACGTCGTCGATACCTGCGTAAATGCCGGCCTCGCAACAATTGTCGCGAAATTAAGGCCTGTAGTTGTGATAAAAGGCTGACGGCATTCCGCTTGCTCCCAATATGATGTTCAAATACTCCGCCTTTGTATATAATATGTTTTTTACGATTGTGATCCGGCAGCTACCGGCGGTAGAAACTATGAGTAAATTTTTGTTGAAGATAATTACAATTGGAATATTTGTTCTCGTATCAAATTTCCTTTTTTTGTCTGATATTGCTTTGCCGGCAATGCCCGACGTGATTGATCCATGCGAACTCGAAGAAGGAATGGCCGGGTACGGCAAAACAGTATTCCACGGGCTCGAACCCATCGAGTTCCCCGTCATTGTCAGGGGAGTTCTCGAAGGAGCCGGAATGGACGGCGGGCCGCTCATCCTTATCGAACTGACCGGAGAAGAAATTGAAAAGTACGGCGGCATCTCTCTCGGAATGAGCGGATCGCCGGTATACTTCGGCGACCGGCTCGCAGGGGCGCTTTCGATCACGTTCCCGATGACGGACCACAGCCTCGGCGGAGTAACCCCGTTAGCCTCGATGCTGAAAATAAAAGATTTCGAGAAATCCGCTTCTGCCTCCGTGAAGCTTCAAAAACCGTTCGACTTCAACGGAAAAACATACAGACAGATCGAATATGTGAACGGCAGCCCGGATGAATGCCCCGTCGATTCTTTATGCGCGCGGACAGCTATGGCGCCTGTAGCGGTAACAGGCCTGAGCGAGCGGACAATGCCGTTTCTTAAAAATCTGTTCCGGGCAGGCGGACTCGACCCCGCGCAGGCGCAGACCATCGGATCGGGCATCAGGACCGCTTCCGCCGATTCCACCCCGTTAAAAGAGATTGTCCCGGGCAGTTCGGTCGCGGTTCAGCTCGTAAGGGGCGACATCGACATATCTGCCGTCGGAACAGTGACCGCTGTCGAAGGGAAAGACGTGTACATGTTCGGGCATCCCTTTTTCAGAAAGGGCAATGTCAAGTATCTGCTGGCGGACGCTTATGTTCACGCAATTGTGAGAGGCGACAACATGCCTTTCAAAGCGACCTCCACCGGCTCTCTCCGGGGACAGGTTCTGCAGGACCGGGGCAGCGCCCTTTTCGGCAAACTCGATGCGTACCCCGCCCTCGTCCCGGTCGATCTCACCATCAGGGACATGGATCTCGATCGATCATTTGACTATTCGTTCAAAATAGTTCGCGATGAAGACATTCTTATTAACCTCATCGCAACCGTTCTGCTGCAAAGCATTGATAATTCGATAGACCGGATCGGGTTCGGGTCATCGGTGGTTAAGTTCAATATCGATTTCAAAGGCGCCCGGGAGCCTCTATCGAGAATTAACATGTTTTATGACCGTTCCGATGTTACCGGGCGTTCACTTGGCGAACTCGCGTCGGCATTGCTGTTGCTCAGAGACAACAAGTTCATTAACGCGGACCTTGAAAAACTTTCTTTCGACATCGAAATCAAATCGGATCATTCCTTTGCGGAGATAGAAAAAGCTGTTATCAACAGGGCCGAGCCGGAAAAAGAAGTTGCCGAAAAAGAAACCGAAGACGGCTCTGCCGGCCATGAAGAAGCAGCCGAACCGGAAGAAATTAATGTTAAAAAAATGGCTGCCGTAAGCTTTGGCAGTCCCGGCGACAGTCCATACAAAAAAAACGGGTTCGATGTTGTTCATCCCGGGGAGAAGCTTGAACTGAGCGTACAGCTTCGCCCCTTCAGGAAAGAACCGTTGAACGAAAAGCTTTTTCTGAAAGTACCCGGCGATATCCCAACCGGGCGGGCGATCATAAACATTTTTTCCGGCGCGGAAGCAATGCAGCCCGCCCTGCCCCCGGAACTTATGATAGACATACAGGTCGAAGGGCCTCTTTCAAGGGAAGAATCCGGTGAAGAAATAATCGCTGAAGAAGACAAAGACGAAACTTTCGAGGATCTTGTCCGGGAATTTCTGGAAATAGATTTGAACAATGAGCTGGTTGCAACTATCGATTCTCTTGGATTCGAATCCGGCTCAAACGGCAACAGTTCTACGGTCGCGGACAAACCCGCATGCGAAAAAGCAAAGAAGAAAACGGACTGGGTTTTGAGGGGCTCGGCACGGATAGAAGTCGAGGTCCGGCAGAAAGCGGATTCAAATAAAACCACGATCAAAAAATCCAGGCTCGACAACCTGAGAAGCAATTTCTGAATACCGGAGGAAAATGAACATGGCGAAAATGAAAGAAGAACCGCAGGCGGACATAGCGGTAATTATGGGAAGCGACTCCGATCTCAACGAAATGAATCCGTGCTTCAGCACGCTCGATAGTTTCGGGATAAACTATACAGCAACAATAGCTTCGGCGCACAGGACCCACGATTATTTGAAAAGAACAGTCAGCACATTCGAGAGAGCGGGCGGAAAAATCCTCATTGCGGCTGCGGGCGGCGCGGCGCATCTCCCGGGAGTAATCGCGGCGCTTACCCCGCTCCCGGTCATCGGCGTCCCCATGGCCTCAAAACTGCTCGGAGTGGATTCGCTGCTTTCGATAGTGCAGATGCCCGCCGGCATGCCTGTCGCCACAGTCAGCGTCGGCGGCTCGAAAAACGCCGCGCTTCTTGCTGTTCAGATCCTGTCGCTGAACGATCCGAAACTGAGATCGCGTTACAGCAAATTCAGGGCCCAGCAGGCAGATGCCGTTATTCAGAAATCCAAGCGGCTCAAACTCAAAGGCTACAAAAATTACTTCGAAAAGGACTGAGCATAATGATCGAAAGATATACCTATGAACCAATGGGATCGATATGGTCCGAGGAAAATAAATTCCAGACATGGCTGGATGTCGAGATAGCGGTTTGCGAGGCATGGCAGAAGAAGGGAAAAATTCCGGCAAAATCGCTCGCGACAATAAAGAAAAAAGCCGCTTTTGAAGTCGATCGCATAAACGAGATCGAGAAAGTCACCGACCACGATGTAATAGCGTTTCTGACCAACGTCGCGGAACACGTCGGGAAGGATTCGAGATTCATCCACATGGGGATGACATCGTCCGATATGCTCGACACGGCCCAGGCGCTCAGGATGCGGCAGGCTGCCGACATACTTCTCGGCGAGTTGAAAGAGATTAAAAAAATCCTCAAGCGGCAGGCGCTCAAATACAAAAAAACCGTCATGGTCGGCAGAACCCACGGGATTCACGCCGAGCCGATGACGTTCGGAATGAAAATGCTCCTGTGGTATTGCGAGATGGAAAGAAACACGGAACGCATCGAAAAAGCGAAGGAAACCGTTTCCGTCGGCAAAATTTCCGGGGCGGTCGGAACATTCTCGAACCTCCCGCCGGACATAGAGATGGCGGCCTGCAGGAAACTCAAACTCAAGCCGGCCCCGATCGCAACCCAGGTGATACAGAGAGACCGTCATGCCGAATTCCTGAGCGCGATCGCGATAACGGGCGGAACGATAGAAAAAATCGCCACCGAAATCCGCGGACTCCAGAGAACGGATGTCAGAGAAGCGGAAGAATTTTTCGCAAAGGGGCAGAAAGGGTCCTCCGCAATGCCGCACAAGCGCAATCCCATCACCTGTGAGCGCATCGCCGGCCTTTCCAGGATTCTGAGAGCAAACGCGCATGCTTCGATGGAAAATATCGCGCTCTGGCACGAGCGCGACATCACGCATTCCTCCGTGGAACGTGTAATACTGCCGGACAGCTGCATCCTGCTGCACTACATGCTTATCCGGCTGAAACGCATTCTCGACAACCTTCTGGTTTACCCCGACGCTATGATCGAGAACCTGAATAAAACCAGAGGCCTTATCTTCTCGTCCAGAGTTCTGCTGGCGCTTGTGGACAAAGGAATCACCCGCGAGGAATCCTACAGCCTGGTCCAGAGAAACGCGATGAAGGTCTGGAAAGATAAAGTGAATTTTAAAGACCTTTTGCTCCGGGATCCGGAAGTGATGAGCCTGCTGTCTGAAAAAGACCTGGACGACTGCTTCGATGTTAATTACTTTTTGCGCAATGTCGATGAAGTTTATGAAAGGGTTTTCCCGCGGAAGAAACGAGCCGTAAAAAAATAATCGGGCGAGGTTTTTATGAGAAAAAGCGAACTGATATTTGAAAATCCGGGCCGAAAGATATTTCTGACCGACGAACCGGAAAAGTTCATTTATGAATTCAATGATCAGGAAACTTTTCACGACGGCGAACAGGTTGCGTCTTTCGACCGGAAAGGCGAGACCAATCTAAAAATAGCAGCCGCGATTTTTAGAGAGCTCGAACGAAAAAACGTTCAGACCCATTTCATAAGAGAAAACCTCGATACCCGTATGGAAACCGTCGCGATAAAAATGTTTCCCGTCCGGGTGATTGTAAGAAACGCGGTCGGGCCGGGGTATACCGCCAGAAGCGAGCTGAATCCGGGCGACGCCCTGCCGGTAACCCTCGTGGAATTCAAGTTGTCCGACAACGTATCATCCACGGGCGTAACACAGGAGGGTCGAAGATATCTTTTTACAGAAATCAACGAGGGACAGATCAAGCTTATCTATGTCCGCTCACTGGAAATCAACAAGAAATTGAAACCTTTTTTTGAAAAATGCGGCCTGATCGCCGCGGATTTTGCACTGGAGTTCGGACAGGGAACCAACGGGGAAATAATCCTCGCGGGAGCAATTTCACCCGATAACTGTACTTTGTGGAACAAAGATACAAGTGAGAAAATCGATAAAACAAGGTTTATGAAACCATTGAGAAATTCCATTGAAGACCTTGAATCCATAATGAAAAGATTAGGTTCCATTTAATGTGCTGAAGTATGAGAATATTATTCATTGATCATTTTCTGGATTTAATTTTCTCTTGTTAATATAATTTTATCGCCGATTATATCTTGAAAAACGAAAAAGGCGATTGAGGAAATCACCTGACAGGGAAGTGAGGGATATGGCAACAAGACCAAACCAGGCGCAACCTGACCAGCAAAAAGAAGAAATCAAGGCTCCGCTGCTTACAGAAGAACTTCCCCCGAGAGAGAGGCTGAATGCCTACCTGAGATATATGGTAGCTAACAACGGCTCGGATATTCACTTCAAGGCGAACAGCCCTGTTTTCATAAGAGTTAATGGAAGAATCACTCCTATAGGCAATGCTTCCGAGAGTAAAACACCTCCCAGATTTATCGACCTCATGATGGCTTCTATCATGAACGACCGCCAGAGAAAGGAATTCCGGGAAACCAAAGAATGCGATATGTCCTACAGCCTGCCCGGTGTTTCAAGATTCAGGGTCAATGTTTTCAGGCAGAGCGGCTTCACCGGAGCGGTATTGAGGACAATTCCACTCAAGATCAAAACCATCAAGGAATTGGGACTGCCCGGCATTCTGGAAGATCTCGCGGACATACCCAAGGGATTGATACTTGTAACAGGCCCGACGGGAAGCGGTAAATCGACAACTCTCGCGGCCATGATTGACCATGTAAATATAACGAGAAACGAACATATCCTTACTATCGAGGACCCGATAGAGTTCCTGCACAGAGACAAGAGTTGCAGCGTCTGCCAGCGCGAGGTCGGGCAGGACACCAGATCATTCGACATGGCACTGAGATCAGCGCTTCGCGAGGATCCCGATGTCATTCTTGTCGGTGAGCTCCGAACACTCGAAACCATATCAATGGCTATCACTACCGCTGAAACCGGCCACCTTGTGTTTGCCACGCTTCACACGACCGGAGCCGTGCCTACAATAAACAGAATCATCGACGTTTTTCCGCCACACCAGCAGCAACAGGTCAGAATGCAGCTTTCGGTTGTCCTGGAGAGCGTCGTGTCGCAAACACTTGTTCCCATAGCAAACGGCAGAGGCAGGGTGGTGGCTCACGAGATAATGGTTATCAACTCGGCCATATCAAGCCTTATCAGGGAAAACAAAGTTCACATGATTCACCAGGCGATACAGGCGGGAAAAGAACAGGGAATGCACACGCTCGACCAGCATCTTCTGGAACTGCTTAACAAGAGGCAGATCACGTATGAAGACGCGCTCGCGAAATGCGCGTACCCCGAAGAGTTAAAAAAACAGGCCGGCCGTTGAGGTAAAAAGATATGCATATTGACGATCTACTCGATGTAATGCTCAAAAAAGGCGCTTCAGACCTTCATATAAAAGTCGGTAATTTCCCTATGCTGAGAATCGACGGGCGCATCGTCTTTCAGACCGATATGCCACGCCTCACCCCACAGGTTGTCGATCAGATCATCGACAGCATGCTGGATGATGTTCACAAAAAAGAATACCAGGACAACTGGGAAACCGACCTTGCTTACGAATTCGGCGACAAAGCAAGGTTCCGCGTCAATCTGTTCCACCAGCGTGGAACAAAAGCCGCGGTCCTGCGAGTCATCCCTACGAAAATCCTGACGGTGGACGATCTCAACCTGCCCGAAATTATTCGAGATTTCTGCAAGAGACCCCGCGGCCTGATTCTTGTCACGGGTCCGACCGGAAGCGGTAAATCGACAACCCTTTCAGCTATGGTCAACGAGATAAACGCAAAACGCGAGGAACATATAATAACGATTGAAGACCCCATCGAGTTCGTTCATCAGAACAGGAAAAGCCTCGTCAACCAGAGAGAAGTTGGAAGAGACACCGGGTCGTTCAACATGGCGCTCAAAAGCGCTCTCAGGCAGGATCCAGACGTTGTTCTTATCGGAGAAATGAGAGACCTCGAAACGATTTCCACCGCGATCACGACCGCTGAAACGGGCCACCTTGTGCTTGCAACCCTTCATACAACCGGCGCCGCGCAGACCGTCGACAGAATTATCGACGTTTTCCCGCCGGACCAGCAGAACCAGATCCGAATGCAGGTTGCCAGCAATATCCAGGGCGTCATCTCACAAACTCTCGTTCCAAAAGCAGCAGGCAAAGGCAGGGTGGCCGCTTTCGAGATACTCGTTCCCACCGGCGCCTTGAGAAACCTGATCCGGGACGGAAAAACACACCAGATTCCCGCCACCATGCAAACAGGAGGCCGTTCCGGCATGATCACCCTGGAGCAGTCTCTTGCGATTTTAATAAAAAACAGGGTCATCACAAAAGAGATGGCAATGGCAAAATCCGCAAACCGCGAACATCTCGAAGAACTTCTCTCCGGAGTCACTCAAAAACCGAAGAGCAAGTATTGAACCGCTTTCGCGCTTCGTATAAACATTGATCCCGATATATGGTATAAATATTATCATGTGATCATTTATCTTTGAGGTTATATGCCGGCAGCAGAGCGCGTCACAACTGTCATCCCAAACTGGAACGGAATCCGGTTCCTCGGTGAATGCCTTGCAGGGCTGGCATCCCAGACATCGGGCCGGCCCCGTGTCATCGTGATCGACAACGGATCGACCGACGGATCGGCTGACTTCATAAAAGAGAATTTCTCATGGGTCAAACTCATTGAAAGTCCCGTGAACGAGGGTTTCAGCCGTGCCGTGAACCGTGGGATCGCGCTGTGCGAAACCGAATTCGTGTTTCTTCTCAACAACGACGCCGTGCCTGAACCCGGCTGCATCGAAAACCTCGTTGATGTCATGGATCGCAACAGCAATATCCACTCCTGCGCCTGCAAAGTGGTTTTCTATGACGATCCCGAAACGATAGATTCCGCGGGAGACGATTACACTCCATGGGGAATGGTATTCAACCGCGGGCACGGAAAACCGGCAGGCGATTTTATTTCCGAAACACCCGTTTTCGGCCCGTGCGCCGCCGCCGCTCTATATAGAAAATCCCTGTTCGATTCAATCGGTCTTTTCGAAGAGAACATTTTCGCGTATTACGAAGACACCGACCTCAACATGAGAGCGGCGCTTTCCGGGCTGAACTGCCTTTTTGTGCCCGGCGCAGTGGTAAAACACCATTACTCAGGGAGTTCGAGCGGAACCGTCAGCAAACTCGGCAAAGAGCAGGTTTACATCCATCTCACAGGCGTCTATTTCAAAAACATGCCTGCCGCATTCATAGCAAAACACCTCGTTTCAGTCACTGCCGTTCACTCGGCGATCCTTTTCTTTTATGCGCTCGCAAAACTCCGGCGCAGCAACCGGCTGCCCGCTGTTCCGCTGTTCAATTTCATGAAATCAATGCTGAAAAAACGGCATGATATCGTCGGGAACAAATCGATATCGAACAAAGACCTGAAGAAGAAATTCCTTTATGGTTCCTTTATGGATTACCTGTCAGATAAAAAGCGTATTTAAACTTTTGCAAATACCGATCAGTTCTGCTTCAGAACCTGCTACCTACCTGTTCTTCGCCGAGAGAAAATCGCTTACAAGCCTGTTGAATTCTTCCGGCACTTCCTCCTGCGGGCAATGGCCGCATTTCGGAATCATAACCAGTTTCGATTCAGGCATTTTCATATGAAGCGCGGTCGCTATGGCAGGGTAAATAACCCTGTCTTTCTCCCCCCATATAATGAGAGTCGGCACCTTTATATTCTCGAACTCCTCATCCGTGAAATCCGTCTTTATGCTCCTTATCACCTTTGCTGCCGCTCCCATCGCCCCGTATGTCCTGAACGGCGTCAGGTACTTGTCGGCCATCGCTTCCGTTGCCAGGGATTTGTCCTCGAATATCATCCTGCGAAGAATCAGCTTCATAAAAAATCTGTTGTTCACGCTCGACATGAAATTATTAATTCCGGGCGTCGCCATCAGCTTCAATCCGATATTCATCCCGTGATCTATACCAACGGTATCTACAAGCACCAGCCCACTTACCCGCTTCGGGTGCTCCATCGCCATCCTCAGCGACACGCCGCCCCCCATCGAGTTGCCGATCAGAACCGCCTGTTTTATCTTCATGCGATCCATCATCTCGATCACATGATCCGCGTAAAACCTGTAACTGTAATCGACATCATGGGGCTTAACAGAGTAACCGAACCCTGCGAGGTCGGGCCTCACAACACGATACCTGCCGGAAAAAGCCGGGGCGTTCCGTCCCCATGCATCAGCCGACGCCGCAAAGCCGTGGATCATCACGATCGCCCTGCCGCTGCCTTCATCGTAGTAATGAATGTCCGATCCATCCTTGAGAGTAATGAATTTCCCGCCGGGCGCGGCTTCTTTAGGGTCGAGAACCTCGCTGTTATGCAAAAGAGGGAAAATGATTATAAACAGAATAATCGCAACCAGCGCGATCAGGCACACAACAAAAAAAGCTCTGATTTTTTTCATAGGATCACCGATCCGCGGCCTAAGCGCCAATTCGCGACAGCATCAGTATGTGATACAGAAAAAGCGCTCCGAGTATGTACATAACCCAGTGAACTTTTCTGAAATTGCCTGAAACAGCCATCAATATAACATATGTGACGAACCCGAACGCCATTCCATCCGCAATGCTCATAGTGAGCGGAATGCCCATGATTATCAGGAACGAAGGCAGCGATTCCCTGTAATCGTCCCATCTGATATGCACAGCATTTGCAGACATCATGACTCCGACAACTATAAGCACCGGCGCGGTTATCGCCGTACAACCCGAAATCATGGCCATGAGCGGCGAAATGAACATCGCGAGCAGAAAGAGAACGCCGACCGTGAAGGCGGTCAGGCCGGTTCGCCCGCCGTGCTGAATGCCCGCCGCGCTTTCCACATAACTCGTAATCGTCGATGTGCCGAGAAGCGCGCCCAGAACTGTGCCGAACGCATCCGCCAGCAACGCCCTTCCGACCCTCGGCATCCGCCCTTTTTCATCCATCAGATTCGCCTGCCTGCCCACCCCCACAAGCGTACCGATAGTGTCGAACATGTCCATCAGCACAAACACGACAATTATGGTAACCAGACCTATCTTTAACGCGCCGGGGATATCCAGCTTGAAAGCCGTCATGCCGAGCGCCCCGAAATCCGGCACCGACAAAAAGCCGCTGAATCCCGTTTTGCCGAGCGCCAGCGCCACTACCGCAGACGCCGCGATCCCCGCGATCAGCCCGCCCTGTATTTTTCGGATCATAAAAACACCGATCACGAAAATACCTGCTACCGCTATCAATACATCAGGAGAAATCAGGTTGCCCATCTTCAGGAAAGCGCCGGGCGACGGATGCTTGACGATAATCCCCGCATTTGTCAGCCCGAGGAACGCTATCATCAGCCCGATCCCCATCGCTATCGCGCTTTTCATGGAATCGGGAATAATATTTACGATCGTCTCCCTGATCCTGAACAATGACAGAATGATAAATATCGTTCCTGAAATAAATATCACTCCCAGGGCCGCCTGCCAGCTCACCACCGCGCCGACCGACACATACCCGGCGACAATCATACCGTAAAAAAAGTTCTCGCCCATGCCCGGCGCGAGCGCTATCGGATAGTTGGCAAGAAACGCCATCATAAAACAGGCAAATGCCGATGCCAGACAGGTCGCCAGCATCACGGCGTTCTTGTCCATGAATTCCACGCCTTCCGGCCTGCCCGGGCCGAGGAACTCTCCGCTCAGCACCATGGGCTGAACGAATATTATGTATGCCATCGTGACGAATGTCGTAATACCAGCGATTACTTCCGTGCTTATCGTTGTTTTACCGGATTTGATTTTGAATATCCGCTCCAGCATTGCCGCCCCCCTCTGAAAGGGCTTTAAATCAGGGAATTATCAATATATGCGCTTAAAAATATTTACGATTCAACTCATTGTATCACTTTAAAAAACAGCGGGTCAACCCCGCCGCAACCTCACAGTCGCCCTTAAAAACTCAATAATAAAAACCTGAAGAGGGAACGTCCGCTTCTCTGAGCAGGAAACGATTTCTCCGGCGAGCTTTTTCAACGATCCCTGAGGCCTTGTTTCAATAACAATATATTCAGACATTCAACCTTGTGATTTCTTCAAGAGCCGCCTGTTCCGTTTCACATATCCTCATTATTTTATGCAAAGAGAACTGATTAAAAATATCCCTGACTTCCGGCGGCATCGATACAATCCACATTCTCAGGTCTTTCCTGTCGGAGATTTCGTTATCTTTGACAAGAACGCCAATCCCCATGCTGCTTATAAAATCAAGATTGGAGAAATTCAGAATAACGTCTTTGAACCGCCTGTTAAACTGGGTCTCTATCACCGCTCTGAAATCTTCGATGTTGGAAATAAAAATCCCGCCTTCGAGATCTATCGCAACAATCCTGTCGTCATGACTGACTTCGCGAACCCTGTACTTGAATTCATCAACCCTCATGATAACCCCTTAATAAAAATTACCCTCATGCCGAAATCCGCAAAGTAGCCAGAACTTCATTATATCATATTACGCTTCAAGTATCATTCACCGATAAGCAAAAACTCGAACTCCCCGCCCTCATCCGTCTCAACCACAAGATATCCGTCCTTGATCCCCAGGTTTTCAACACCGTCCGGAAGTGTTTCATCGCCATTGACTTTTAGCACGGGATTCTTCATTTCGCCCAGAGGCAGCCTTACTTCCGCCGATGAAAACTCCGGAATCGTTACTTTCAAAACAAACTGCGCAGGATCAGCTTTTTTATGCCATTCAATCGGAATATCCTCGTCGGTCGTCGGGACAACTCCGCGCGCGTATTCCAGATTTCCAGGTATGGGAGCGACAAGAACTTTTTCATACCCGTTCCCTGCCGGGGAAACACCCAGAATATTCCTGGAAAGATCATAATTCGGAGCAGAAGACCAGGCATGGCAGTGAGACGCCCGCGTGCCCCAGACTTCCCACCATGTGGTCGCTCCCCAGTCGAGCATCTGCTTCCACTTCATTATGTAATCCATCGCCTCCGCGTCCATGCCGACATGCCGCAGCGCCTTCAGTATATAAAACGAAAAATACGGAGAGCCGGCCCTTACGACAGGAGCATCGGGGTCCATAACATATTTCATTATGGACTTCTGCTTTTCCGGCGGCGCGATATCGTTGATCACGATAAGCGAATTCGCCTGCCGGCTGATTGTGCCGCAGCGCTTGCCGTCGGCATAACAATCCGCATAGGCCCCTGCTTCGGGATCCCACATAAGCCGGTTCACGGCATCTTTAACTTTCTGCGCTTTGGCGTCATAACGATCCGCGTCCGCATCCTCGCCCGCGATCCTGAACTGCCTCGCAGCATCCCTCAGCCCGCGATAGTAATATGCGTTCAAAGCGGCTATCGCGCCGCGTTTTTCTATCGGCGCCCAGTCGATAAATACCCAGTGCGGAACATCCCGCAGCAACCCGTTTTCATCTTCGAGATCCGTGAAAAATCCATCCAGCATTTTTCGGTATCTCGGCAGAAGTTCCTCCAGAAGAGACTCGTCGCCGGTGTACTCAATGTAATCCATCGCCGACATTATCCACACCAGCGCATAGTCCGGAAGCCAGCGGTTATCCCAGTCCGTGGGATAAATTCCTGCAACCAGCCCGTCTTCCCTCTGCGACTCCCCGATCTGGAGTATGCCCCTGCGCGCAAGCTCCGTGTCGCCGAACGAATAATAATTTACGAGTATCTCGATTCGCGCATCGCCCCACCACTGGCCGCGTTCCCTCCAGGGGCAATCCGTGTATGAATCATCCATGTTCAACTGCAACGTATACGCGCCCACATCCCAGATTCGGTTCAGAACTTCGTCGCTGCTTTCAAAAGAGCCGCGGTCGCCGACATCATACGTCGAAAAACGCAGCCCCACATTTTTTATCTTCAAAGGCTTTTCCGCATCCCTCACCACCAGGAGCATATATCTGAAAGCCCTCTTCTCGAAAGTCTCCCACCTCTGCGATCCCTCGCTCGCTATGTATCTATCCGCATAGTTGACTCTCCCGCGCGAACAGTTCACATGCCCGCCCTCCGGGTTCAGGGGAGACAGTTCCTTCCCTTCTTCGTCTTCGAGAACTTCCGCGTAACCCATATCTATGATTTCACCGCCGTCCGCCGATTCTATTTCGAAATTCGGATATCCTGAAACCTCCCGACCAAAATCGAACACTATGTATCCCGACTTCCCGGCGCCCGTTACGACAGTCGCCTCCCCGCCGCCGGGAACAGCTTCGGCACCTGTTATGCCAACAGCTTTCGCCGGCTGACGCTTCATGCCGGCAAGCACGGAACCGAGTCTCTTGGTGGTGTAATCCGTATTCGCGGCGTATTCCCACGCGACTTCTTTGCCGTCTATCCCTTTATACTTTTTGCCGAAGTCCGGCTTTTTCTGAGGCGGATAATCTTTCAGGTATTCAGTGTATATATCCCCGCTCCGTTGAAAAGGCCCGACAATCATCCAGCCCTTCCTTTTTTCGTCCTTGTAAGGCGAAAAAACCACCCCGCTGCAATCCGCCATATCGAACCTGATATCAAAATCCCAGTTAACGCGCTGCGCGTCAACGCTCTTCACCATCATCGGAACCCAGCCGGGCCCCATCGAAACAGTTATCTCCCTCTCGTCGAAATGCGCGTTCGGCCCGAGGTAGTTCGTAAGTATCATCTTCCTGCCAAGCCAGATTTTTTCAGCGCTTCGAGACTTCGACTTTATCGTCACATCCCTTTTTTCAGGGAGATACATATAGCTGACCGCATAAGCAACCGCGTATTTCAACCCGGGATACTTCAACTCGAAGTTCACTCCCTGATACACGACTTCACTCTCGGATTCACCCGTTTCGATAACAGTCACAGGCGATAAACGTGTTTCATACGAGTTGGGTGTCGTCCTGGGAACCAGTCTCGTCCAGGGTTCCATCGGGGGAGTACCAATCTCCACGGCATTTGCCCATCCACTGTCGTCAAACCCGGTATCGTTCCACCCCTTCGGCTCTTTTCTCGAATCAAAAATCTCCGGAAAATCCTGCTGTACCGACATCCTGTCCAGATCGCGCCGCCACGCGAGACCCGGCATGACCTTCCATGTCGAGTCCGTGCCGAACTTGACCCGCTGCCCGCCGAATGCTTCAAGCACAGCTTCAAGCAGCAGCCCTCCCCTTCCTTCGACATACGAAAAAGTCCATTCCCCGTAACTGTGTACCAGAACAGCAACAACGTTTTCGCCGGGTTTCAGGTAACTTTTCACATCCCACTCATCGTAGTACAGCCACCGCCTGTCGCTTTTCACCGGACCCTGCCCGACGAGCCTGCCGTTCACAAAAAGCCGATACCTGCTGTCCGCGGTGACCCTTATGCTGCCCATCGCGGCATCAGCCGGCATATTGAAACTTTTCCTCATGTAAACGAAAAAGTTACCCGGGCTTTCCTCGCCTTCACACCAGATCCAGCCGGCATTCCATTTGTCTCCTTCCGGATAAGCGCCGCCCGCCTGCGCGCCGCCTGCGCCTGGGATTATCACATACATCACACATATCAAAACCCCAACGATACACTTTCTGAATCCCGACATTGAATTCACCCCTCTTATATCATTAAGCCTGATTTTCCAGCCATCGCCTTATTCTGCCGTACCTGTACAACGCAGACATCGCACCGACCGCCCGCTCAGGCGACGGCAAAAACGGTATACCGTTATCCTGAAGCCTTTTCACTGATTTATCGGTATACCTGTTGTAAAAAGTCGCGCCTATTATCGGTTTGCCGAACTCGAATGGAATCTTTGAGAACTCATCCGACATAAAATCCCACGCCTGCCTGAGTGCTTCCGGATTTACGTCCATGGATAATCCCGTCTCTTCTCCATACCTGATAAATATCGACGCATCCATGACGCCATAAAGCAATATTCCATCAACATCGTCCTGCGCCAGAAGCAGCTTTGGGACAAGCTGCATAAAAAGTTCCTGCATGTTCACCGCGTAAGTTATATCTATCGGATTACGGGTTGAAGCAGTCGCGGGAACATGCTCGCGAAGCTTGTCCTGAATTTCTTTTTTCAGAAGCGGCACATTGAGCCCGCTCCTTTCCGCCGCATCCGCCATAGAAGAGCCCGGACCGCCGGCATTGGTCAGTATCACAATATTATTGCCTTCCGGAACCGGCTGTTCCGAAAGAGCCCAGCACCAGTCGAAGAGCTGTTCAACCGTACTCGCCCTCAGAATGCCCGATTGCCGGAAAACACCTTCGTAGAGTTCATCCGGGCCTGAAAGCACAGCCGTGTGCGACGCGCCGGCCCGGGCCCCCGCTTCCGTGCCGCCTATATACAACGCCACAATCGGCTTCTTCCGGGCAACTCTTCTCGCCGTTTTTATAAACTCTCTTCCACGCCTTATGCCTTCAACATAAAGCGCGATCACTTTGGTCTCCGGATCGTTCTCGAAATACTCCAGGCAATCCACGAGGTCCAGCGTCGCCTCGTTCCCCACGCTTATCGTCTTTCCAAGCCCGGCGCCGAGAGTATCGAGATACGAGAACATATGACAGGCATAAGTGCCGCTCTGTGAAGCAAGGCTTATTCCGCCTTTCCTGCCTTTGTACCTGAACCACGTGTTGTTATAGTTCTGGTGAACATTGCAGACGCCGATACAGTTCGGACCGTTGAATTTTATATCATAACGCTTCGCCGTCTCTTCCATCTTCCTCTGTAATTCAGCGCCGTCTCCGCCCCGTTCCGCAAAGCCGCCCGAGATTATCGTGCCGTGCTTTATTCCTTTTTTCCCGCACTGCTCAAGCGTTTCCGGCACAAGACGGGTCGGGAGAACCATCACCGCAACTTCAATCCCGTCCGGCAACGACTCTATCGACGGATACGCTTTCAACCCCAGCACCCTGTCAAGTTTGGGATGCACCGGGTACAGTTTTCCCTGATACCCGCTTGCCATTATGTTGTGCATCTGAACAGTGCCCATTGTCAGAAGATTGTTTGAAGCGCCCAGGAATGCCACCGATTCGGGAGCGAGAATAGTCTGCAAAGGATGCTTTGACATTATGCGCCACCCCCGTTTTCAAGAATAACGAGCGCATCCACAGCCACGGGCCGGCCATGCTCATCGATCACGAGAGGATTGGCATCTATTTCTTTTATCTCTGCATGTTCGAGGCCGAGATCGCCGAGTCCTTTCAACACGCCCAGCAACTTTTCCATGTCGATTTCCGGAAGCCCCCGATACTGTCCAAAAAAACTCTTCGAGGAAAGATCTTCAATCATCTGCTCCATATCGGACCGCTCCACCGGCGCCACCCTCACAGCGATGTCGTTCAGCGCTTCCGTAAAAATACCGCCGAGCCCGAGCGTAACACACGTCCCGAAAACAGGATCGCGCCTCATGCCCGCCAGCAACTCCCTCTCTCCGTTCATCATACGCTGCACAAGCAGCCCTTCCACGCTCAGGCCGTCCGCTTTTGCCAGCATCTCTATCGATTTTTCTCTGACAGCTTCCGGCTCGGTCAGCCCGAGTTGAACAAACCCTTTTTCCTTTTTATGCGCAACATCCGGCGAACAGAGTTTCAGAACTATCGGAAAACCTGTTTTTTTCGAAGCTTCCGCCGCGGAATCCGGATTTTCGCAAAGAACACCCTCAACCACAGGTACGCCATATTCAGAAAACACTTTTGCGGCCTCACTTTCGCTCAGTGCCGTCCTGCCTGAATCCAGCGCTTTCTTGATTATGTTTCCGACTGCGATCTCGTTACTTTTGTCTTCTACTTCCTGCATGGCTACTGAGATCCTCCTATCGGTTTCAGTTAGAGTGAATCATAACCCTCATTTTGATAGTTAGTAAAATTTTTTTGAATTTGACCTCAGAATACTTTACTAAAAGACTCCCACCTGTCAAATTCTATATTATTTTGTGTCAAAAACGCCGTATCGAGTGTCTCGACTGACACAAAAACAGACTGAAAATAAAAATAATTTTCTAATTTTGTGAAAATTATCAGCGTAAATACTGAAAATGTTCTGACGGCACATTTCTTGATACTGTTATAAAAAAAGCGATTGAAGGACACAAAAATGGAAAAACCTTTCTTTGATAAAAAAATCGGCGTACTGATGGGCGGATGGTCGGGCGAGCGTGAAGTATCGCTCCGATCGGGCGCGGGGGTCGTCGAGTCGCTCCGGAAACAGGGTTACAACGCTGTCGGAATAGACGTTGACCATCAAATCGATATCAATATCAGGAACGAGAATATCGATATCGCATTCATCGTTCTGCACGGTGAAGGCGGCGAAGACGGCGTGATTCAGGGCATGCTCGAAGCCATGAATATCCCCTACACCGGATCGGGTGTCACGGCAAGCGCGCTTTCCATGAACAAGGAGCTCACAAAGCTCGTCCTGCTCCAGCACGGACTTCCAACGCCGCCAGGCGTTTACCTCGACAGCGCAATCGGACTCGGGGACAGAATTGAAGCGGTCAAAAAACAGATCGGAATCCCCGCCGTCATAAAACCCCTCTCCGAAGGATCGAGCCTCGGGGTTTCAATCGCGCACGATGAAGCTGAACTCGAGAAAATACTTGCGGAATCAGGTGAAAAATACCCCCGGATAATGGTCGAAAAGTTCATTAAGGGCAGAGATATAACCGTCGGGATAATAGGACCGGAAAGCAACGTCCGCGCACTCCCGATTCTCGAAATGGAGCCGAAAAACGAGTTCTACGACTACGAGGCCAAATACACCGCGGGGCTCACAAACCTCATCTGTCCCGCGAGAATAAGCGATGCCGCCACCCGCGCCGCGCAGGAACTCGCCGTAAAAACACATCTCGCTCTCGGCTGCCACGGTGTGTCTCGTGTTGATTTTGTCATCTCGGACGACGAATCTCTTAATATCCTCGAGATCAACACGATCCCCGGAATGACAGTCACCAGCGACCTGCCGGAGGAGATTTCCGCCGAAGGCGGGAGCTACGATTCACTCGTGCTGGAGATTCTTTCCTCCGCTACAATTGACCGGTAGCCTGCACTTTGTGACACATATCATATAGATAGTATGTTGACTTGGTTTTTGATGATATGTATCATTGAGTTTGGGTTAATATGGCAAGATATTTTTCAATATGCAGGAAATCACGGGCAATGATTTCCCTTGCAATGATTGCTGCCGTGTTCTGTTTCATTTCGGTTGTAGCTTACTGCGGCAACGTGAAACAGGATGCCTCGGGAGACCTGAAAGTACTCGATGACTCTATCACTGCTTCCGGAAGAGCGGGTTTAACGGACGCCTTAAACGATTACTGGCTCGCTTACAGCGCGGGCGAACCGATCGGGAAAAGCGTTCTGGAAGATATAACCGGTGATTATATGCTTGAGGGCAGCTTCACCTCGGGATTCACTGCCGTTTTTCACTTGACCCAGTCCATTATCGAAACCGAAGTGCCGGCAGGCTACGCAGGCGGCTCACAGGACCCGGTTCCCGGATCGAAAATTACCTTCAAAGTCCTGTTCGAAAACACCGGCGATGCAGCTTGGACGAATTCGACTATTCTCGAAGCTCCTGTCCCTGAAAACATGTCTTATGCAACCGACACCATTGTCCTTACACTTGAAAATACCGATTATTCAAACCCGGCGGCCTGCTCCTGCGACGGGTCGAAAATATTATGCAATATCGAATCAATCAGCGCTCATGCTACCGGGTCGATTCAATTCAAAGCAATTATTCAATAAGTGCCCTCTTTTGTGACTACTATCACATTAATAACACAACAATTATGTTAACATATTCGTGAATTCTGTTATATAATCTACATGTTGTTAATATTTTACTAATGATATGACGTTGAAACTTAAGTTCTTTTATTTCACCTGTATAATTGTGGCGGTTTTGCTTTGCTGTGCGCAGCTTTCGTCGGCGGAAGGAACAATCAGCGGCACAATAATCTTCGCAACCGCTTCCATCAAATCAGACAATTCCATTGAGACAACGTCCTCGACACAGACAACCGTTCTGCCGATGTACGGAATAGAAATGAATTACGGATGGCCGGACGATAGTTCAGCATCATCCGGCGGAAACACTCTTTACAATATAAATTTTGAAAATAACGGGAATGCTACGGACGAAATCAGGATAAACGTCGGCGAGCAGACATTCGGCGCAGGTTCCGGAATCACTGCGGAATGGGCCGTTGAAGTTGACACAACCGAACCCTTCACCGGGATCACCTGGGCAAACAGCAACACACAGTTCGCGCATGCAAGCGGAGATTATGCAACAGCTTCGCTCGCTCCCGGCGAGGTGGCAACCTTCACGCTGCGGGTGACGACATCAGGAAGCGCGCTCGACAGTTCAACAATGTCGGCAATGATATCGCTCGAAACAACAAGCTCGCCCGGAGGCTCCTATGTCGGATTCAACGGGCTGTCTTACGGCGGCTCGACAATGACGACAAGGATCACCGGAGCAGGCCCGTATTTCACAACCCAGGTGCTCGGGGCAGCGGTTGCGCTGACGAAATCCTATACAGTAGCCTCCCCTTCCGAATACCAGGCGCTGGGCGGGAGCGCAACGGCAACCGTGCCGGGCGCTCAGGTTACTTATACGATCCAGTTCGAAAACAACGGTGCGCTGGATGCGGGAACGGTGACAATCGTCGATCCGCTGCCGGATTATGTCGATGCGGACACCGCTTCGCTTCAACTCGACACCGGGAGCGGCTTCGTCCAGATGGCACCCGGGACCGGCGACGGGGACCAGTGCGATTACAATGTTTCGGTATCAGGCGCAGTGACGTGTTTTGTTAATATGCCCGTCGGAACTTCCGGCAGGATAAGATATTACGCCGTCTTAAGGTGATGCAACGGCAATGAAAAGATTTAAAATACTCACCCATTTCAATAGCAGCCGTGTATCACTTTGCCTTGTTTTTTCCGTTCTGCTTATCGCGATGTCCCAAAACGTGGCGGCTATCACCGTAACACCCGCCGGAACTTTGATAACCCACATGAAAAGCTACGCCACGGGAACCGGTATTGTCGGAACTATCGAATCCAACACTGTGGATGACATAATCGTAGATCAGATTTTCGGGTTCGCGTCGGACACCTTTACCGAAACCGGCGCGATATTGCTCCAGACATCCAACAACCTGCAAACTGAATATCAGTTCCGAATGACTAACAACGGAAACACGGCGGATCGCGTGAAAGTGATTTTCACGCCCGGAGATAACGTGTCCGGGATAGAATGGAGCATATCGCTCGACGACCAGGGCGGCCCCCTCACATGGAACACCGGCGGCGCAACCGCCGATCCTTCGGGCGACTTTGCAATATCTTCAACAGACCTCGATCCCGGCGACGAGGCAAGCTTCACCATCAGGATGCTGACGGACAGCGCGAACTACGGCGCAACGATGTCGTTTTCCATAACAGCGGAAACCTTCAACAGCTCCGCCGAACACCCCGCAGGACAATACACCGGGTTCAACAACGAGGTTTACGCCGGGCCGGGAACTCTTGACAGCCGGAGCATCGTTCCGACTGTCGCACCGCTGCTCAGCAACATCGACGCTTCGGAATATGAGACGAACCAGGAAACCATAACGATAACCGGAACGACCGAGCCGGGCATCACGGGCACGATCAACGTCATCGGCCCGGAAACAATGCAGTACGATTCGAACCTGCTCGTGGTGGGCGCTTCGGGCTACTTCAGCAAGGAAATCGCGCTTTTCGAAGGGCTCAACAACATATCGATCTCTGTTTCGGACTGGGCCTCGAACACCGCAACGGCAACCATCCAGGCGACAAGGGACAGCACACCGGTTGTTACTGCTTTCAACATGCCCACAGAATTGACGGTATCTCCTGTTCAGATCATCGGTAAAGCTTACGATGAACAGAACCACATGTCAGAATATACGGTGCATTACGGGCCGGGAACCAATCCCGCCGCCTGGAAGGAAATAGGATCGGGGACAACAGGCGTCGGTTCTGAAACCGAAACCGGCACCCTCGCGATCTGGGATTCATCCGGCCTGTCGGGAACCTACACCCTCAGGCTCACGGCGAACCAGGTCGAGCCATACGGCAACCCCGCGGTTATAACGCACACCGTTATCATTTCGCAACGGATTATCGTTTCAGGAACCGTTCAGTCAAAACAATGGACAATGGTTTCTGTTCCGGGAAGGCCGACAGACGGCGACCCCGTGAATTTCTTCGATACGACCGGCCATGCCGTACAGCGCTGGAACCCGACGATGGAAGATAACGAAAAGGGTCTCAAATACGAGTTTGCGAATATAACAATCGGCGGCGCGGGAATGGGATTCTGGGTAAAACCGTTCGACGAAACCGTAACCGAAGTGAACTACGAATACGAGGTTTACGTAACAGATACAGCAGAGACCGAAACCATTCAGATTTATGAAGGCTGGAACCAGTTCGGCACCCCTTATCTCAACCGGGGCTCCTACGACGGCAGTTTCACATGGGGCAGCGTAAAAGTCGCCGTCAATTACGGGACGGCGGAAGAAGAAATCAAAACGATGACGGAAGCCCGCGACGCCGGCTGGATCGAGGGAGATTTCTACTCATACGAAGAAAGCGGCTATGTGCCATACGGACTGTCCGACAGCCTGCTTCCGAAAACAGGTTACTTTGTGAACGCGATGCGTGATTGCAGCCTCGTGTTCGAGCCCGGGACAGGGCTGCCCGGCGGACTCGCCCGCATTGTGAGGCCGAACTATGACTGGAAAATGCAGCTTTCCGCATTCACCGACGACTCGAAGGACACGGATAATTTCGCGGCGGCGTTGAGAACCGCTGCCGACGATTACGATCCCAGCGATTCGAGCGAACCCCCCACCGTCGAGCCTTATGTCTCTCTTTATTTCGAAAACGAAGAATACGGTCGGAACGCCGGGAAACTTTCAAAAGATACAAGATCGGCTCTATCGAAAAATCAGTCGAAAACATGGAACTTCGTTGTAGAAGTCAGCGATCCGGGAAAAGCCGTAACGGTTCAGATCCCGAACGCGGACACGCTGCCGGATAACTATCGTTTCAGGGTTATCGACGAAAAAACCGGAGCGGAATTCGATCCAAAGCAGCAACAGGAATATGTCTTTACAGCCGATTCGTCGGCAAGGCGATTCGCCCTGAGTTCCCAGAAAATAGGAGATGCTTCTTCAAGCAGAATTTCACATCAGTTCCCGGGCGGCTGGTCTATGATTTCCGTCCCGGTCGAGCCTGAACCTACGGATGTCAAAGAACAACTCGGTAACCAGTTGAGCAATATCCAAGTGTTTCAGTATTTCGACAGGGAGATGTACGAACCGGACAGCCCTGAAAAAGTCGATATACAGGCCGGAATCGGGTACTGGATACATCTCGACGAACCGACAACGCTGGCGTTTGAAGGGATAATCCCGGAACCCGGCACGGGAATAGAGATACCGCTTGTTCAGGGATGGAATCTCATCGGGAACCCGTTTGAAGGCGAAACAGTTGATAAGGACGATTTGTTAATAAATCTTGGCGGCGAGACGGTCGAGGCAACAGAAGCGGTCGAACGGGACTGGCTCGCTCCTTATGTTTTCAGTTACAACTCAACTTCCGGAGGTTATGAGCGGATTCCCATAGGCGATCCGTTAGTTTCATGGCAGGGGTATGCCATATACGCAAAACAAACATGCACCCTGATTATTCGAGTAAAGTAGCATTTGAAATGCGGCGAGGTTTGATTAAGTCCTTTCTTTTCCTGACCATCTTCATTTTGGCGTCGGGTTTTTTCGTTCCGGCGCTTTCGCAGAGTGAAGATGGGTTCAAGGTCGAGATAAACGGGATTGAACTGCCGACGGACGAAACGACCGTCGTGAGGGATCTTGCTCCGTTCATCCCGCTGGACGAAAGTCTGACGTCGGCTCTCGACGCGGCGGTGTGGGTAACACCATGTAACGGCAGGGAATGCCTTATGATCAATGCTCTCGAAACAGATGTCGAATTTGTAATCGGCGAAACGACGGTTACCTCGGAGGGCCGCACCTTCGACGCCGGGGTCGCGCCATTCAGGGACCGCGGTGTTATTTATATTCCTGCCGTTGCATTTTTTGACGCAATCGGGCTCGAATACTACTGGGACGAAAAAGACAATCTTCTTTCGGCTGAACGCGAGATCGAAAAAGACCAGGTTTTCGACAGGCTGTCAGGGCTTATCGAATTAACCGCTAAAGAAAAAACCGAAAAATCACGAATCGAACCCCACGCCGCCACCGATACCCAGGTGGTCGAAGATTTCCTGGAAACCCCTTTTATGGCTTACACTTACGAAAATACGATCAAAGTCAATACGGTTTCGGTTTCAGGCGACAAGTCCCAGAGCAGAACAGAGGAAAAAGGCGACTTTTACAATAACTTCAACATCAGGTACGTCGGCCTGCTCAAGAACGGATACAACTTTCAGGGGATACTGAGAACATCCGAAACAACCGACACCGAAAACAAAAAAGGCGAAGTCAAAAAGTTCCAGCTCTCGTTCGACAAAAACGAGAAGATATACCTGGATGCCTACGACATTCAACCGAATTTCAGCAGATACCTTTTCAGGAACTATTCTCTCCAGGGTATCCAGTACAAAAGGATAGGAAACCACTTCACGTTGTCGGGCGCCGCCGGAAAATCGCTGAAAAGACTCCGAACTTCGAAATATTCAAGGTATGTCGGCGGGTTCAGAATAGAAAGAGAATACGATTCACCTACCGATTACAAAGTCGGCGCGAGCGTTGTACGTGTTCGGGACACCGGAAATATCATCGACACGAAAAAACAGGAAAACATGACGTTCGCAGTTGACGGCGAAGCAAAGCTTAAAAATAACTGGTCGATGAAAACGGAGTCCGCAAACAGCTACAATAAATATTTCACACTGCAATCGACCAGGGGAACCGCCAACCGGACCGAGCTGAATTACTCGAGCAGGAAAGTAAACTGGAAAAACAGCTACGAGAGAACGAGCAGCGATTTTTATTCTGAAACCGCGTTTTTCACCCGCGGCAAAACAGAATTTTCATCGCTCTACAACAAAAAGCTCAACAGCAAGGCGCTGGGCGGCGTCGGCGTGAAAATCAAGCGGCTGGGAAACAAAAGAACTTACATATACCCCGCCAGCCTCAAGGTCAAACCCTTCGACGAGAGAGACACTTTCAACCTGACGCTAAAAAGCAATTTCGAAAAAACCATCAGGGAGGATTCGAGAATACAGAGTTCCCGTGAAATCCAGGTTTCAGACCAGATCGGGTCCAGCAGGATAGACGCAAGGTACGAAGAGCGAAAAAAGAAAACATCGACGGATCACGCATACAGGCATAAACACACGCTGATTATCAGATCGACAATATCCGAAAAAATGGGAACTGAACTGAACATGATGCGGGAGCGCTGGTACCATGACAGGCAATCCATCACACGGCAATTGAATTTCAAAGTGGATTACGAAGCCGGCCCGTGGGCGGACTTGATACTGGGTTTCGGAAGATATTACAACACTCCCAAAAGCGCCCGCACAACAGCAAAGATCGGATTCCAGAAAGTTGACATAATCAACGATTGGGAAATCAAAGCGCTTTATAATTTTCAGAACTATAGAGAATACAACGTAAGTTCGTTCGAAATGTCATACAGTTTCTATAAATAAACGAAAGGAGGGATGCTGAGTTTTTTTCAGTTGCGTTACCGGACAATGAAAGGGGAAAAAAATGAAACTTAAAACTTTTGCCGTTATAGGTCTTACATTAATTGTTACTTTCGGGTTGGTATTTATCTACTCGACAAGTTTTGCCACAAAGGAACGGGTCGCGACCCTGATTAACGTAAAGGGAAATGTTAAAGTCAGGTCGGACGACCAGCCCTCATGGACACCTGCAACCGAGAAGATGGAGCTTCGGCAGGGCGACCAGGTCCGGACCGAGGGTGGATCTTCCGCGATCATCCGAATGGACGATGGCGGAACAATGGTCAAAATCGGCCCCCTTGCAATGATGAAAGTGGATAGCCTGACCCAGAAAGGCAGGGATTCAAACACATCGCTCGACGTGTCGGTCGGCAAGGCATGGAGCCGCGTGAGAAAACTCTCGGGGGACTCAAACTTTGACATAAAGACCCCCACCGCTGTCGCGGGAGTGCGGGGAACGTTCTTCTCGTCCGAGGTTGACGAAGCGAGCACTTTCGACGTGTTCAACGGCTCTGTGGCCGTGTCCAGCGCGAGCAACCCTGAAGACCAGATTCTCGTCGGCGAGAAACAAAGAACAACTGTAGAGTCGGGTAAAAACCCGTCAGAGCCGGTTGCCATCCCGGAAGATGAATACAATTCAGGTTCCAACGGCTTTTCTGATGAAGAATTCACAACCTCGACTTTCGATTTGCAGATAAGCATATCGCCTCAGGTTGTCGAGCCCGGCCAGAACGCAACCGTGAACCTGCAGGTATTCAAGAACGGGCAGCCTTACCAGGAAGTCATCAAAATCAATCTCGCGCTCTCGGGCAACGCCATTTTCGTGGATAGCGGTTCCAGCGAGACCGAGATCGAGACCGACAGCCAGGGATCGGCTTCTCTCGAAATCACATCTCCTGAAAAGGAAACTGTTACAGTCTCCGCCCAGCTTTTGATTAAAGTCAGAAAATAGCAGATTAACGGCCCGGCATGAATATGCCGGGCCGAATTGTCCTTCTTGCAGCAACTGAAAATTTGAAATATTACAGCATCCATTAAATATTCCGGCGGATTGTTTCAGCTTTCTATCGCCGGGCTTGAGATCATGAGAAACACAGTTCTTTCTATTGTTTTGTTTGTTCTTTTCACTGTGAGCATACCGCTTACCGCATTTTGCAAAAGCAATGAAGCGGACGCGCAGGCACGCGCAACAAACATTTCCGGCGATGTGCGTATCCAGCGTGAAGGTTCATTAATCTGGGAAAAAGTCTCTTCGGATCAAATTCTGAGCCCCGGTTCAAAAATCAAAACAAAGTTCAATTCTTCCGTTGTAATCAGCTTCAGTGACGGCTCTTATCTGAAACTTCCTCCGATGAGTTCAATCAAATTCGATAACTTCGAGAATTCTTCCGGGGCGTCAAGCAACATTGTTTCAATGGACAGCGGAAAGTTCTGGTTAAGGGCGAAAGCAAATAATGTTCAGAATCCATTTTTTATAGAAGTACCGGGTGGGTTGATAGACACGGCGGACAGCACCATGTTCGTCGAATCGGACTACGTGATGGAGAGCACCTGCGTGGATGTTTTCTTCGGCTCAGCTGAATTCCGTTCTCAAAACGACCCTTCTCAAGCCGTTGCCCTGCAAAAAAACAAAAGAATTCTGATCCAGGAAGATAGTACACCGGACGAACCCTGGGGAATAGACAGTGTGTTTGACACCGAAAACAATAAATACTCATGCATGGAACAGGCGGCAGCCGAAAAGCTGGGGAGCAATCTTGTTAAAATCGTGGAAGAACAGGACGATTATATCCAACTTAGAATCGTATCGAGCGCAAACGTCAAATTCGACGAAATAGAAAAGATGGATTCTGATGTTCAGTCGATAATCGAGAGCATTGAAGAAGTCGAGCAGTATGAATATGTAACCATCACTATCAGCAAATCGGCATCCGTGACCTTCACTAAATGCAATGCCGCCGGAGAATCCTGCGCGGCGGATGAGGACTGCTGCGGATCTTCTTACTGTGAGAATAATATATGTGTTGAAGTAGAAGCCGAGCCGACTGAAACAATTGATGAATCCGGGCTTCTGGAATTCACGACGGAAACGCCCGACGACACTTCGTCGGAAGAGGTGGAATACGAAACGATAGTGGTCTCCGTGAGCAGCAGCGTGATATTCAAAGAAACAGTCTGCGAAAACGAGCCTCTTATTTCCGAAATAATAATCGACGGTCAGGCAGTATCCGACGGTTCTTCGATAAGCATCCAGGGCGAACCCTGCGCGACCTCGAAGAAAACGGAATTAAGCTGGAAAATAGCACCGAGGTGCGGCTATATTACGTCCACATCTCTTTCAGCTGCTGACGCCACAAAAGAAATGGGATCAGTAGAGGAAGGGAATATCGGAACCTTCAAAGCAAACATAACTTTCCCGGGTACCGAAAGACTCAATTTTTCAATTTCAACGCAGGACAGCTTCAACAATACAAGCAGTGTCTCCTTTTCGGCACAACTCGAACCCGGGGAAAGCCTCGCGGAAAAACCTTCCATTTCCGACGTGATCTATGGAGAAAATTCACTGTCTTCAGGAAGTGAACTCTCGATAACCATCGACAGTTGCGATGAGGCGTCATTCTCGATTTCCGGCAAAGCCGAAACCACCTGCGGCGAGATTTCACAGGTGGTTTTCACGCAGGACGGGTCGCAGCTTCAGGTTTCCGGAACCGGCGAATGGAGCGCATCCCATAAAGTGCCGTCCGCCGAAGGACAATCGTCTTTCGAAATCAAGGCCGTCAATTCTCTCGGCGTCGAGAGCGATCCTTTCACATTCTCTCTCAGCTACCAGGTAAACGAAGAACTACTCGCGCCCCCTGCCCTTTCTTCAATCACCCTGGACGGGAACCCGGTGTCTGAAGGGGAATCGATCGAGATCGTTTTCGACAGCTGCAACACGATAACAAGCACTCTTGCAGGAAAAGCGGCTTGCCCATGCGGGGAAATTTCCGAAATCCTCGTAACAAGAAACGGACAACAGGAAACAGTTGAAGGAACCGGAGACTGGTCCGCTTCTCTCAAAAAAGAACCGACCGGCAGCGATGAAACAAACCCGGTGTCAATAAAAGCAATCAACTCAGCCGGCGCGGAAAGTGAGCCCCTTGAATTCGATCTGGCATATTCCTACGAAATTGAACCTCCGCTTACCGAACTTCAGACAATCTCCGGGAAAGCGATTGAAGACCTTTACACCCCAATGGAGTTATGGCGTGACGAGATCGAGGACGGAAAGATTGTCATCCGGGGAGCCGCGATGTCCGAAGCATGCACGATCTCCAGAGTCGAAGTGTCCATCGACGACGGAAGTTCATGGGAAACCGCGGAAGGAACCAACAACTGGACTTACGACTTCGCGCCCTCCGAACAAACCTACTATATTCAGGCACGGGCATTCGATGCCGTCGGAACTGAATCCGAAGAACAGATACAGTCGCTCGAAGTCACATATAACCAGTATTCGCAGGAAGAAAATCTTCTCGAAATATTCCATCAGCTTATACAGGCATATATAGATAAAAACTCATCGGCGTTCACAGAACTTACCTCTTCGAATTTCACTTCGGACTATGAAGGAATCGAAGACCTGAATTCACTTGAGACTTCGCTGGATAACAAATTTGTATCCGTAGATGAAATTTACCTCAGATACCAGGTGGATTCCGTTACGGTTTCCGGCACAAGCGGGCAGGTGTCGTTCAGTTGGGACGCCCGGCAGAGCACTTCGGGATACTCGCAGTACGCAGTGTTCTATTTCGAGAAAGAAGAGGAAGGATGGAGGTTCTCCAATGTTCAGGACGACAATACATTCCTCCGCTATACAAGCGTCGTAGCTTCCATCATCCTCGAAGCCGACGAAACGACAATAGTCGCCGACGGCGACGCCATGGCAACAATCACAGCAGAAGTGAGGGACTCCGCTTACAACCTTATAAAGGACGGGACCGTTATTTCATTCATAACAAGCACAGGCTCGATAACGGCGGAAGCATCCACGACTAACGGTTTTGCGGAAGCATCTTTCTCTTATACAAGTAAAGACCCGGTAACAGCCGAGATAACTGCTTACAGCGGCGAAGCCACTTCATCGCCTTTATATATTGAAATCGAAAGGGAGTTCGCGCCCGGGCCGCCCGGAGAATGAGCCCTTCCATGAAAAAACACATTCCGCACCTTATCCACATCGTCCTGCTGTTCACAGCAATGGCATTATCAGGATGTGGAGGAGGAGGCGGCGGCGGTGTTACAACGGTGGCACCCGTTGAAACTGAAACACCGACAACGGGCTCAATCCCGGTGCAATCCGCATGGTCTCCCGGCTCCCCTTCAGATTCCACTCTCAGCAACCTGAGCAGTTTTCCGATATCCTTCAACACGGACATTCCGGCAAAATGCAAATGGGCAACTTCCGATCTTTCATACGTTTCAATGACAAATTATTGTTCAACATCGTTTTCGACCGGCCACTCATGCAGCGCGAGCGGCCTTTCCGAAGGAAGCGCTTCCGTTTATCTCGCGTGCGAAAACCAGTCCGGCAACAGCGACAGCGCGGCTTCAAACACAAAGCTCGATTTTGTTATCGACACCATCGCCCCGGCTATAACGATAACATCTCCATCAAACGGTTCTTCCCATTACAACTCAAGCCCTCCCTCCATTTCTGTGAACTACTCGGACTCCGGCACCGGCGTTGATCCCGCACAACTCGAAGTTTTCTTCAACATGCAGAACATCGACGTCGATCTCACCGAAAGGTTCGGGCGTGATCCCATCGCAAATTCATCAGGCTCTGAAACCGACTCTTCATTTTTCAACCCCATGTCGAGAACCGGTCTCTCGCGTTACGATTCCACAAATTTCACATCGCCCGGCACAACATGGTCTATCGACAGGCTGAGCGATAATTCTCAGAAATTCTCATTCGACGGAGAAGAAACTATTTACGCATGGGACACCGAAGGTTACAACCTTTTCGTTATCGATATCGCGTCGGGCGCGCGGAAAACCGTCGAGCTTTCGGGCAAACCCGTTTTTGTTGAAGGCGCTCCCGGCGCCGGCAGCTATTTTGTCGCGTATGAGAACTCGAAGTATCTTTATAAATACAACATGATCGACAACTCTTTCGCATCGAATATAACCCTGGGCGATTATCCGGTAATATTGTCTTACAACCCGGAAAACGGCAGGCTGTATACAGCTTACGAGAACGATCTCGAGATAGGGGTTTACAATTGCGCGTCGGGATTTCTTGAAAGCGCGATTCCAACAGTCGTGAACCCGGATTTTCTGAAAGCATGGCCTTCATCGCAGGGAGAAGTTCTGTTGATCGGATGGCAGGCACAATACAGGCTTTTTCGGCTTGCGTCCGACGGAACAGAGATAATCAAAACCGATGTCGGTCTCGGGATCCCCAAAGGCATGGCGGTAAGCCCCGAATACAACATTGCATTCGCCACAAGATACTCGGAATCAGAAGTTCGCGCGGTTAACACATCCGGCGGATCGTTTACGGATATCGCTGTCGGAAACTCGCCGAGAGGAGTTTTCACGGCAGGCTCGAAGGCGATGGTCATAAATTCAGGTGATGGCACAATTTCTGAAATCAGCGCAACTTCTCTCATAACAACCGGCACGCTGACAACGAATACCCCTACCCTCGACGGCCTTTACATCAACGGTGATTATTACCTCCTGCACGACGTATGGCAGCTTTCTTCTCAGGTAATCGTTACGATAACGGCAAGGATAAAAGACAAAGCCGGAAATACCGCCGAAAACACCATATCAATCACCATGGAACCCGAGCATCCCGGCTGAAATTGATGTGTGTTAATATTCAATAGGTTATCAATAGTCTATATTAGCAAATATTGTTTATTGACACTGTTTTGAAAACAAAATAGAATTTGATGACTATTAACATGCATTTCTCACCAGTGCAGGTTAAAAATCGTGAGAATGCCTGTAATACAAGGCGCGGCGAGTGAGTGGTGAGGAAGCATACTGTGCGGTATGTAGCCGAGCCCGAACCGATGCCGCAACGCAGCAGGACAGGTGTTATCACGATTTTCCGGGTTCCTCTGTGAGAAATCCGGGTTAAGGTGATGATGCGCAATATCACGGAAACCCTGTTAATGAAAGGCACTTCAGATTGTTTATCACCGTAGCGGAAAGAATAAATGCCACGAGAAAATCCATTCGTGAAGCAATAGAAACCAAAAACGAAGAGATTATCAGGAAAGAAGTATCAACACAGGCGGAATCCGGCGCAACCATGATAGATATAAATGGTGGCACCAGGCCTGAAGAAGAAAAGGATAATCTCGAATGGCTGCTGGGCATTGCGCTCCCGATTCTGGATAAACCCGTCTGCATCGACTCCGCAAACCCCGCGCTTCTGGACTTCGCGGCGGGAAAAGTGATTGAACTTAAAGGGATTGAAGTTCCTTCGAACCCGATTCTGGGTAACGGCGCGCCGTGGCTGATGCTGAATTCGATAACAGCGGAAAAAGAAAAGTATGAGGGCGTGCTGCCACTGATTCACAAATACAATGCTTCTGTCGTCGCACTGGCTCTTGATGACTCAGGAATGCCGGGCAATGATGATAAAAGAATTCTGGTCGGGCGGGAACTTGTTCAGCGCCTGGAGAAAGACGGTGTCCCGAACTCGAGAGTTTTCGTGGACCCGCTTGTCATGCCGGTAAGCGTAAACACTGGCGTGGGACCAAGATTGTTGCGGACTATTACACAACTTAAAGGGGAATTCCCGGAGCTTCATTTTACATGCGGGCTTACAAACGTGTCCTATGGGTTGCCCGAAAGAAAGCTTTTAAATAGAGCCTTTCTTATAATGATGATTGCAGCCGGCCTTGATTGTGCGATTCTTGATCCGACTGACATCACTCTGATGTCGTCTCTTTACGCAGCACTGGTTCTTATTGATCAAGATGAGTTTTGCGCAAATTACATATCGGCCTTTAGAAATAACAAACTGGATGTATAGAAGGGTTTCACTAACAGTATTCTGGCTTGCGCTCTATTTCATCGCTGCGCTCGCCCTTTCTTTGCTTCCATGGCTCTGCTTCTGGCAGTGTCTTATCCTGCTCCTGCCAGTGGCCGGTTCACTGGTGGGTCTTGTCTGGACAAAGCCCTTCCCTGATTTTTCAATCGTGGAGAACATAGACTTCAGCCCTATCGAGGATCTTTCTAATCCGTCGAGAGATATAATGTGGCTGAACGGAACATGGGAGTTCAGGATTTCAGGGGGGAAAAGATGGCACAGGCTGGAAGTGCCAAGGCCCTGGAACACGATTAAAGGACTGGAACGCTACGAGGGAAAAGCATATTACCGAAGACTCATAAAACTGCCTGACGATTGGGACCAGGGCAAATTATTCCTGAGATGCAGAGGCGCAAATTACAGGACGGTCGTTTCCATCGACGGCAAACAGGTGGGAACCCATGAGGGCGGATATACTCCTTTCGAGTTTGAAGTAACAGACCGGCTATCCGCCTCAAAAGAATTTGAACTCGAACTGACCCTCGACAATTCACTGACCCAATCATCCGTTCCCAATGTTGTCGGGTGGAATAACGACGGCGGAATACTGCGTGAAATATACATCGAGAACAGGCGGCAGATTCACATTCAGGATGTTTATATCCTGACTATCCCGGACATGAAAGGCCGGTCGGAAGTCGCGCTGATAACGAAAATTTACAACCCCGGTCTTGAGCCAAGAGACTATAAAATCGAAATCTTTTCACCGCAGGGTGCGATAATTCATGAGCAGGTAGTCGAAGGCTGGACAATGCAGACCCTGCAGCACAGGTTCCAGATAAATTTTGTTTCGCTGTGGAGTCCCGACAATCCCGCCCTTTACAAATGCCGGGTGTCGGTGATCGAAGAAAACGGCGATGAACTCGGTTTCAGCTTCGGCATAAGAAGCCTTGAGATAGAGCCGGACGGTGTTTTCCTCAACGGAGAAAAAATTAAAATCAGGGGCATCACACGCACGGAAGAATCACCCCTTACAGGGACAACGCAATCTCTCGCATCTATCAAATCGGACCTTGAAGAAATCAAAGCCGCCGGATTCAATACAGTTTTGTTGGGAAATTTTCCGCCCCACAGCAAAACAATCGAACTCTGTGACAAAATGGGGCTTCTTGCCATCGAGCAAATACCGGTCTGGAACTCTCTCGCAATCGACATAAGCGATCCGGCATACCAGCAGGCCGCGGAAGCCCAGCTCAGAGACATAATCCAGAGAGACCGGAACAGGCCGAGCATAATCGCATGGGGAATCGCGAACGATATTGAAAGCAATACCAACGAAGCTCGATGGTTTATAGAGCGGCTTACCGGGCTAGCGCGAGGTCTTGATGACAGACCCGTTTTCATAACAACATCGAATCCGGCGGGAGAAATGTGCGCTGACCTCGTGGACTTCGTCTCGGTCAGTTGCAACACAAGAAAAATCGACGAAATCGAAAAACAGGTCAAAGCGACAGAGAAACTGGAAACCCCGCTGATCATAATGCATCACGGAGCGCCGGCGGACAAAAAACCCGGATCGAAATATGCAGGCGTACCGGGAACCCTGGAATACCAGGCTCTCTTCATACAGGAATTTATCGACAGCTTCGACAATTACCCGTCTTCGTGCGGCTGGATAATTTCATCTTTCTCCGATTACAGGGACCCGAGCAATTTTGCGGGCGCAACCCCGTTCATCAGAAAACACGGGCTGACAACTCAGAATCGCGAGAAAAAACTCGCTTTCGAATCAACTTCGAAATGGCTGAAAACAGGGCAGCACAAAGAAATCCCGATCAAAAGAAAAAAAATGCCGGTAACGACTCTATCGAAAATATTCGCCATCGCATGGCTGGCAACAGCCGCGTTGCTGTTTGCTGTCAGGCCGGGTCTCGTTTCAAAACTTTTCTACGACCCTCCCGGATTCGTCGAGGGGTTCCACTACACATGGTCCGTTATTCTCTTTATCGCCCTGTTCTCGGGATTGAGCTGGGCCGTGCTTGTAAACAGGTTTCTTACCACAGCGCCGAGAATGCTGTTCGGCTCTATCGATACGCCGTTTCTTATAATGCTTTCGAGGGTCATTCGCGCTGAATGGTCGTTCCTTCTGACTTCATATCTCACACTTATCTGGATGTGGATTGCCAATACAACATTCCTTACATTTTTTATGCCCCAGGACTACAGTTTGGTTACGCTACTGTGCTTGACCTCCGCTATGTGCCTGCCGGACGTTCTGATGATCTTTACGGCAATGCTCAGAATCCCTCTCCTGGCTTCGTTCCTTGCATATTTGTTGTGGAAATCCTACCTCTGCTATATTTCAATAGGGCTTACTGGAACTATCGTATATGTATTCGCCGGACCCATTGCTATAATCCTCGCTTCGTTCGCATTCATCGAATACAAATTCCACATACTTAAATACATACGCAAAATGGTCTGAGCCTTTTCTGCCGGGCCCCGGGCCGGAAGGTCCCGGGCCGGAAGGCCTCCGTCGGCTAAAGGAAACCTTTTGAAAAATGTTTTCTTTAGAATCCTTCCAAAACTCCTTGACCGCTGGAATCAAACCGTGCCTTCGTCCCGTTTTGCTTTCTACTCGACTTTTCACGGGTAATCCATAAGAAACGTTGCCCGCTGAAGATAGACCTTAATGTAAAAATATTCTTTTGTGTGCCATGTACAAAGTGCTGTTCTTTGTGCATGAAAACCTTGTTGCTGTAAGTGTATTTAATTTGATAGAGTAAAGGCTTCTTTTCATACTCACTTCGTGGACGGCTCACGCTCAAAAACAACTTGGCGCATCTTTTGCCATGTTATTGCGAACAACGCGGCAATACCGACTGTGCGGACTGTCAGTCCGCATGCCTTTTTCATAACCACACACTATCGTTGTTCCAGCTAAGGAGACCATTGAAAAAAAGTATCTCAGAGAGTTTGTTATCCTGAACGCAGTGGCAGAACCGGGATTAAAAATGCGTGAACTTTCTGTCGAAATTCTCTTTTGCTTCGCACTCCTGACAGTACAGGGCGGATTCAATTGCAGCGGATGCCTGTGAAGCAACCGCATTAATGAGGTTGAGGTTAGCGTTGCTGAACGGCTTCTCCCCCGCGCTTCTCCCGAGGAAAATTGCGCCGAATGGCCTTCCCTTTCGAATCAGCGGGGCTATTAGCATTCTGTCTTTCTCGAACCCCGTTCTCTCGATTCCGGAGAACTCTTCTTTCTCATCAAAACCTTCGATCAGAAAAGTCTCGTTCAAACTGATAGCCTTGCCGACGATTCCCTGGTCCATTTTTATTTTTTTATCAAAAAGATTTATCGCGTCCTCGCCTATTGCCTGCTTTACCTCAAGTTTCATCGTAATATCATTCACGATAAACACCACGCCGATATCGCAGCTTACCGTGCTGAAAACAGTTTTAAGAATCCTTTCAAGCATCTCGTTGAGAGGCGGTGCAGTTCCAACAATCTTCCCTATCTCATAAAGAGTCACGAGCTCGTCGTTGGTGTCTCTGAGTCTGGAGGAAAGAACATTCAGAAATGAAATAAAGAGTCTTATAGCGGCGCTCGGAAACACATGAAGCTGTTTGATAAAAGCCTGTCTGGTAATCTTGAAAACAACCGTTTCCGATTCCGCGCGAGCCGAGGCTGATCTCGGTGTCCCGTCCATCAGCGTCATTTCACCGAGATAGGTTCCGGCCCCAAGCAGCGCGAGCGATTTCTCCACATTATTCTCTTTGTCGATTGCTTTAAAAACACGGATCATTCCACTGTAGATAATATATAAAGCGTCACCGGGATCACCCTCGTTGAACAAAAGGTCTCCCTTTTTCATGTCCATCCTTACGATGATCGCCCTGAATTTATCGAGTTCCTCCTCCGTAAACTGTTTGAAGAGCTCAATAGATCTTAATTCCATTGCAATCACTCCCCTATCGCGGCGCGCACGGCATCCGGGTTGGACGCCCTCGCTATCGCCTCTTCTTTCCTGATGATCCCCTTCTTGTAATAAAACAGCAGCGAATCATCCATAGTAACCATTCCCAGGTCGGTCCCCGCCTTGATAGCTTCAGGTATCCTGTGAATCTGGCCATCCCTTATAAGGTTCGAAATTGCAGGAGTTACAATCATTATCTCACGGGCCGCGATACGCGCCTGCTTGTCGGTTCTCGGGACAAGCTGTTGCGAAATAACCCCTTTTAACGTAACTGAAAGCTGATACCGAATCTGCTGCTGCTGATAAGACGGAAACACCTCGACGATCCTTCCGATACTCTGCGCGGCGTTAACCGTATGAAGAGTCGCGAGCACCAGCGGCCCGGTCTCGGCTATCGTGACGGCTGCTAGCATCGTTTCGAGATCTCTCATCTCTCCTATGAGAAGCACGTCGGGATCTTCTCGAAGAACAGCTCGAAGTGCATCGGTAAAAGAATTCGTATGCATTCCGACCGCTCTCTGATGAACCATCCCCTTTTTGTTTTCAAATATGAACTCTATCGGGTCCTCAACGGTGATTATGTGAGCCGCTCTCTCGGCGTTAATCATGTCAACCATGGCAGCCAGTGTTGTGGATTTTCCGCTCGCCGTCGGTCCGGTGACAAGCACCAGTCCGTGCAGCATCCTTGCAAGATGATAACCGGCCGGCGGCATAAGAACCTTTTTCATGTCCGGTGGCGCCGGCGGAATAACTCTCAACGTCGCCGCTACTCCATAGTTATCAAAAAAAACATTGGCCCTGAAACGCCCGCCCGTGATGCTGTATGAGAAATCAAGCTCCTTCTCTTCGGCAAGCCTGTGCTTCTGCTCGTCGGTCATTATCGAGAACAGCAGCCGCTTGGATAAATCCCATTCCATTTTATCACCATCAGGCATCGGAACAAGCGTTCCCGACACCCTGAAAATAGGCGGCTGATCATGACAGAAATGAACATCAGACGCTCCGGCTTTGATGGCGCTTGACAAGATTTGATTCATATCCATAATAAAGATGCTCCGAGAATGTCTTTGTAAAAATTTTTGAAAGTCCAGAAATGTTAAAAAACCTTGCTTTACTTCTCTGTTTTATATAAAATCTGTAAAATGTACCATTTATATTACTGTTGTAATATTATAGTATCAAGTAAATAAGGATTTTAATTCATGAAGACCCGATCGGGAGGAGCTTTAAGATGAGTGATCCCACCCTCAACCAGGATGAAATCGACGCCCTGCTGGCAGATGTTCAGGATCCGACAGAAGGACCTGTGGAATCCGGTGCCGGAGACATTGAGCCTGTTATGGAAGACGCTTCTATTGATTCAATAGATTCAGTGGATGCAGATGACCTGCTTGGAGATTTTGATTCGGCCGGTGATGTATCTGCAGAACCGGTGGAAGCAGCGGCAGACACGGATATGGATATGGATTTCGGCGGAGACGATCTTGCTTCAATGCTGGATGAAACACCTGCTGACGATGCATCTGTCGATGATATCCCTGAAGACACGGCAGAGCCTGCAAAAGCTCCTGCAGGGAGCGAGAGTTCCATCGATATGGGCGATTTTCAGTCCAAAAACATTGAGGCTCTTCTGGATGTGCCGCTCGAAGTCGTTGTCGAACTCGGCAGATCTGAAATGGCTATTCAAAAAGTGCTTGACCTGGGACCCGGTTCTGTTGTCGAACTCAACCGCCTCGCCGGCGAGCCGATAAATGTTCTTGTAAACGGCAAACTTGTTGCAAGAGGAGAAGTAGTTGTCGTCGATGAGAACTTCGGCATCAAGATCACTAATATTATCAGCCCCATGGAAAGGTTGACCCAGCTCAACTGAAAATTACTGCCAATTTTCTCGCAAAATCCAATTGGAGGACTACCCTCATGTATAAGCGTGCAATTACCATTTTTTCAACAGTAGCAATCATGGCTATGCTTGCCCTCGGTTGCTCGAACCAGGGAACCAAAACCGAAGGCGCCGGAGAAGCGCAAAAACCTGAAGGCGGAACTATAATAGCGGAATTCGACGGCGGGTTCGTAACAGCGGAAGAAATCAATGTCTTTCTCGATACATTGAGTCCCTCTCAGAAACAGAGACTGCTCAGCCCCGCGGACAAAGAGAATTTCCTGCGGCAGGTTGTAGAGTCTGCGCTTCTGGCAAAAGTTGCCCAGAACGAAGGCATGAAAGACGACCCGGCGGTTCAGTCACTCCTGAATATCAACATGAACGGAATACTTGCTTCCCACTACTACCAGAACAAGATTGTTCCAAAAGCAGACGAGGTTCAGGTTACCGATGAAGAGCTCAAACAGTATTACGACACCAACCTGTCTGAGTTCAGCGAGGGCCAGGTAAAAGCGAGCCACATCCTCGTTGACACCGAAGAAGAAGCTAACGAAATTTATGCGGCCCTTAAAGACAGCCCTGAAAAATTCGCGGATATCGCAAAAGAAAAATCCAAATGCCCGAGCGGCTCCAACGGAGGAGACCTCGGCACATTCGGGCGCGGCGAAATGGCTCCCGAATTCGAGAAGCAGGCGTTCTCCATGGAAGTCGGCAAAGTCAGCGAACCTTTCAAAACGAGATTCGGATGGCACATTCTGCTCGTGGACAAAAGGTCCGATGTCGAAACCACTCCTTTCGATGAAGTTAAAGAATCAATCAGGACAAAACTGCTCGATCAGAAACGAATGGAAGTTCTGGAAAACAGCGTTATAGGACTCAAAGAGCAATACAACCTGAAACTTTACAAAGAACTCTTTTACAAGGTCGGCGAAGAAAAAGCGCCGGAAGTCCCCGGACTTCCTCCCGCCCCGCCGGTTCCGGCTGAAGCCGAATAAAACAAAGAAAAGTTAAACAGGCCATAAAAAAAGCCCCCGCTTGAAACGGGGGCTTTTCTATTTCCATAAAAATAATTATCAGAACGGATAACCAAGAGAATATATCGACTTCCATCCCTTTGTAAGGGGCTTCTTGAGAAGCGCGTCAATCTGTTCCTTCGGCCTTTCGCTCAACTGATCAGCCGGCGGGAGCTTTCCTGCCGGGAAAACGTCCATGATATCATCAACAAGCTGAACCATATAGTCCAGAAGATCGCCTACTCCGTCTTTTGCTTTTTCAGCATCGCCGAGCGTGGACTTGCCAACGCATCCTTCGGGATATGCAGAAATTTCAACAGGGCCGCAACCTACCTGTCCATACCATGCAACCGGCCTGTGCAACAGGTTCCCGGCTTTGTCGATATGTCCGTCGGGAAGGAATCCTTTGGGGACAGTATCAACCGCCGCTTTCTGGTCTATGAATTCCGGGAAAAGCGCGAGAGACCATGAAGTCTCAACCTCGTCCGCATGGATGAAATCAGTCTCGTAATTTCCGCCGTCCACTTTTCTTTTGAAAGCCTGAGGAACAGCATGGTACCAGTTCAGGTTGATAAACACGCCCGGTATCTGGAAATGCTTTGCGAACTGATGGATCGCGGTCGGAATAACATATTCCTGTCCGTGTCCGTTAAGCAGGATCTGTTTTCTGAAACCTGCGTTCCAGAATCCCGCCATCATGGATTTGAGCATTCCAATGAAATACTCTTCCGGCACCAGAACCGTGCCGGGCATGCCCATGTGATGGTACGGATGAGAGCCATACCACAGCGGCTGCGCAACCGTGCATCCGGTCACTTTTGCAACCTGTTCGGCCATTCGTGTTACAAGGAAAGTATCCTCGCCTGGATTGGCGTTGGGACCATGCGCCTCCGTGCTTCCGATCGGAAGTATAATCAGGTCGTTCTTTTTGAGCCTCTTCTCGATCTTGTGCCATGGCATGTTCTGGAAATATACTTCCTCGTTGCTCTCCATCAATCCGCCGTCCGGCGGCAACTGCCATTTGTGTTTTTTGGGTGTTCCCTTTTCCTTCTTCATTGCCGGCGATTTCTTTGCCGTTTTTTTCTTAGCTGTTTTTGATACCGCTTTCTTTGCCATACTACCCCCCTTGTATTCAGTAATATAAATTTTGAAACATTAACTATTACGGAGTGACAATTACCTCGATGCCTTCGCCTTTCCTCATAACATCTATCGCTTCAACCACGTCTTCCAGCTTGAACTTATGCGTGACCAGTTTCTCGAGGGCAAGCTTGCCGCTTTCCATAAGCTTGATAACCGCCGGGAAAGAATGATTCGAAATAAATGTTCCTATAACGGAAATCTCGCGCCTTGTTATGTCGTACTGCGTGCAACTGCAACATGCGTTACTGTTCATTCCGAACAACAGCAGTCTTCCACCGCGCCTCAAAACTTCAATCCCGTCGTTCATCAGGCAGCCTACCGCATCGACCGCAAGATCCGCGCCTACGCCGGTGATATTTATTACCTCATCTTTAAGAATCTCTTTCTCGGGATTGATCACAAAATCCGCGCCCATCTCTTTAGCCATCGCCGCCCTTTTCGGGTTTACCTCGGAAACGATGACCTTGCCGGCGCCGTTGAGTTTAAGCAACGCGGTGTAATACAGCCCGATCGGCCCCGCGCCCAGAACCACAGCCGTCTCACCGGGCAGAAGCCGTACCTTGTTCACCCCGTTTACAACGCAGGAAAGAGGCTCGGCAAAAATCGCCAGCTCCATCGGCAGCTCTTTTGAAATCTTATGAAGCGCCTTCGCGGGCGCGACATTGTATTCCGCAAAACCGCCGTCGATAAAGATTCCGAGCGTCGTCATGTTCTCGCACATGTTGGGCATGCCGATTCTGCAATACGGACAGAGCCCGCAGGTAATATTCGGGTCAACTACTACCCTGTCGCCGGGCTTGAGATGCGATACCGCGCTCCCGACCTCCATCACTTCACCAAGATATTCATGGCCCAGTATGGCCCCCGGTGTTGCAGGATGCCCGGGAGGCACATTCAAAATCTGGCAATCAGTTCCACAGATGCTCGCAGCCTCGATCTTGAGCTTCACATCCGTATCCTTTTCGATCTGCGGAATCGGAACTTCCTTCAGCGTTATTTTGCCTTCGCCTTCAAATACTGCCGCCTTCATTGTTTCCGCCATCTTTTCACCTCACGATCCTTGTCCTTGTAATTAATTCAGGGCGGGCGATTCAACTTTCCAGAACATCGCCCTGCAGCGACTTCACAGCCGCCCCGAGCCCGGTGAGATAATCTATACCTTCCTGGACATGCTCCTCGGAGCCGCCCTGTAATTCCAGCACTATCCACGCCTCTTCGCGTGTCACATCCGCACGCCTGACACTCGGCACCAGGTCGTGTTCCTTCACAAGATTATAAAGTATCGGCTCCTTCACAAGATCCGCTTCCATCGATATGAAAAGTCTCTTTCTTACCATCTCAACCCCCGGGTCAGCCTGTCATCGAAAAGCATCATTTTAATCTCGACACCCTATTTTACATGATCCATGGCCAGAGCGAAATACCGAATCACGCAGTCGCTCATGCACGGTCATCTTATCTGATTTGTTGTTCTGAGGCTTTTTCCTTGATGAACTCAGGAATAACAATCCTTGAGCCCGCCCGATCAAGGGACTTCGTTTGAAGACCGCCTTCAAGGCTTATTTATATTTAAATGATTATTAACAATTAATCCAGTCGATTTTCAAGAATTTATTTGTAAAAATTTTATCCGTCATTCATGCGACGAAAAATCTATTTATTTTAATCGAGTAATCCGGGCGCCCCGGGCACATATTCCTCTCTTCTCAATCTAACAAAAAACGACTCCAGCTCATTGAGACGCGGCTCGATAACCCGTGGAGAACTCATCTTGTTCTGCATCACCTCGGGCGTTTTCATTCCCGACCCCGTCACCACTCCAACCACGGTGTCCGATGTTTTGAAAACCCTGTCCCGCGCCATTTTTTTAAGCGCCATAATCACCGCGCCGCCCGCCGGCTCCGCGAACACCCCTTCGGTCCGGGCGAGAATTTTCATTCCTTCCACCATCTCGTTGTCGGAAACCGCAGACGCTGTTCCACCGGACTCCCTGATCGTTCTCAGGGCATAAATCCCATCCGCAGGATTCCCTATGGAAAGAGATTTCGCAATTGTCGAGGGGCTCACCGGCTGGACGAGATCCGACCCCTTTTTGAAAGCGTTTACCACCGGTGCGCAGCCTTCCGCCTGTACGCCGTGCATTTTCACCCTGCCGGATCGCAGCAGCTTCGTCAGAACCAGTTCACCGAATCCCTTATGGGTTTTTGTGAGCATTGAACCCGAAGCGACCGGCATCACGACATGGTTCGGCGCCTGCCAGTCAAGCTGCTCCGCTATTTCGTAGGCAATTGTTTTTGCACCCTCGGTGTAAAACGCCCTTAAATTGATGTTCAAAAACGCCCATGGCTCCCTCGCGATAATCTCGTTGCAGAGAGAATTGATTTTCGCTGTAGTTCCCCTCACCGCGATCATCACCGGGGCGCATATGTTTGTGGCCGTCATCGTGATCTGCTCGGCATCGTGAGGAATTAAAATATAGCTCTTGATCCCCGCGCACGCCGCATGCGCCGCGACAGAATTCGCAAGGTTCCCCGTGGACGCGCAGGCAAACACATTGAACCCGAGCTCAAGCGCCCTGCTCGCCGCAACAGCCACCATTCTGTCCTTCACCGAAAAAGTCGGGTTGACGGCATCATTTTTTATATACAAATTCTTTATTCCGAGTTCAGCGCCAAGCCTCTCCGCCTTCAACAGCGGCGTGAATCCCGGCGACAGATCAACATACCCGTTACTGTCCAGAGGAAGAAATTCAGCATACCTCCAGATCGAAGCCGGCCCTTTTCGTATCTTCTTTTTCGTCACCAGCTTCGCGATTCGCTCGTAGTTGTAATCGACCTCCAGCGGCCCGAAACAGTACTCGCAGACGCTTACCGCCCCGGGATCGAAAGTCCTCCCGCATTCCTTGCATTTCAGATTGGTAATATTTCCCAATAGCACACCTCGCACAACACTGCGGGACAAACATTACAGAACTGCGCCCGCAGATAACCGAGTTTATGTTTATTCATATTAATTGTCAATAAAGCCAGCACCGCGCTACTGCTTGTTCTGCTCTTCACCGGAGTCCTGATCCCCGGGCGGAATTACCATATCATAAACCGAAAAATTCTCGGGCATTTCAAGAGGCGTTTTCAGTTTTTCGAGCAAATCCCTGAATTCCTTTACATCGGGGAACTTCTTTATCGCCTCCTCCACAACTTTCTGCCCCTCTTCAAACATATCGCAGTGTCCGTAGAGAATTGTTTTCGTCAGATAAAGCTGTTTCTGCTCCGGCATTCTTTTAATTGTTTCGCTGATTGCTTCGATCGCCTTCATGTCGCACGCCTGGCGCGGGGTGAATATGTTCTGGATCGGGAACTCAGGATCGAGCTTCATCAATTCCTCGACAGCTCTGGCCAGGTTGTTGAACTGCCCGACGTTCCGGAAAATAATCGCGACCGTGTAATAAAATCCCTCGTTATGAGGGAACCTCTCTACCATTTCCTGCACCACTTCCGCGTACAGGTGCTTCATGTTGCAGTCATGGTACTGCTGGGCGAGTTCCGACCACGTGCCTATATCGTCGGGGTTCCTGTCGCGCGCCAGCTCAAGCGCTTCAACCGCAAGCGAGCATATCCCCATCTGGTTGTAAACCCGCGACATATTTATATAGGATGATATGTACCCGGGATCGACTTCCGCCGCCATTCGATAATAAGCAATCGCCTCGTCTCTGGCCTGGATACCCACCAGCGCGCTTCCGATATTGTTCAGCGCGCGCGCATTGTGCGGGTCGAGCGCGTATGAAACTTTCCACAATGCTATAGCTTCCTGAACCGAAGACGGCCTCTGCTGCCTGAACTTCATAGTCGCCAGCGTCTCATATATCACGGGATTGGAAGGATCGAGCCTTATCGCGTCATTCATCATCTCAATACCTCTTTCAGGCTGCTGATAATAAATGAGGCACTGGCCCTTGTTCGACATCGCGCTCGCGAATTTGTCATCGAACTCGAGCGCCCGGTTAAACTCATCCAGCGCTTTCCGCATATATTCTTCTTTGCCCGTTTCATAACCGAACTCAAGATATATCTTTCCCCGCTCGTTATGAATCGAGGCGAGGTTTCTCCCGCTCAATTCATCCTTCGGTGATATGCCCATCCATTCAGGCTGCCTGTCCCTGCTTATAAATTCATCTATGCTCTGCTGTGGCGTTTCATAATCGAGAACCCTGTAAACAGTTCCGCTCGGAACCGTCACGTAACCGGCATCTTTGTTCAGGAACAGGAAATCCGAATAAATCGCTTTTCCGGGATTCGCCTCGATGAGCCGCACGGCGTATCTCACCCTCGCCGGGTCGTCCACCCTGAATATCGGCTTTTTACCCTTAAGCTCATCATATGAGGGAAAAACAATGCCGGGATACTGCTTTCTCAACTGGTTCAATTCCCATTCGAAAGGCAGGAAAGAAACCGGCACTATTACAATCTCTTTTCTTCTCAGTTCATCATATTCGCACGCCGTGAAATATCCCATTATGCTCGGAGACTGTGTGCCGATAAAGAGAAAGCTGTTGGAGCGCACATCATCGAGAATTCTACGGCCCATCTGGTAAGCCCCGTTGCTCCTGTTCATGAACCTCCAGTCGCTGTCCTGAAGATTCAGAAAAGTCACAACGATTATTCCGGCCACCACCACGCAGGCCGGCGCCCTGCGCCATTTCGCACCCCTGAAAAATCTCCATGACGGCAGCGCGGCGGCTCCTATGCCCGAAAACATGATTATTGAAAGATACACAGGAGTCCTGAGCGCCTCGGGCTTGCCATGCGTGACGAAAAGCGACCCGGCGAGCGTTCCCGCGCCGATCGTTAAAAGCATCAGCGCGTATCTCCAGTTCTTCCTGAACATGAAGATCATGCCGGGCACCGCAAGCCCCATCATTAAATAGGAAACCTGCCGGGGAAAACTTATCAGATCCAGCCGCTGCAATAATTCCACCCGGTTGGCCGGAACCGTTGACTCGTATCCCTGCAGCATGAGAAGCTTCAGGAAATTAACCGGATTTTCAGGACTCCACCAGTTGGCGATCGGACCCCTCGCCGATGCCGCCGGCAGATAAGCGTAAAGAAGCGTAGCAACAGCCAGCATCAGCAGCGCGAGCAGCGCCGCCGTAAGCCCGGACAGCAGCCCCTTTGTCTTTATGCCGAGAACCACAAGGTACAAAACATAAACAACGGCAATTGCCACAAGCACCCAGAATCCGGTCCGGGTCAAGAGCGGCATCGCGTTGAACGACATGAAAAGATTTATCATAGCCGCGCCGAGCAGCAACACCAGCGGCCCCGCGACCACCCTCCACCTGTGGCCTGGCAAAAGCACAAGGTATAACAAAACCGCGCCGAACACGAAAACCATCAGCAGATGGTGCGTTGTCCCGGCAAACAGCAGTAAAAGCGCAAATATTATTTCTCTGCCGCCCCCGTTGCGCGCCTGCCGCGCAAGCAGGAACATCACGGCGGAAAACAGGAACAGGTGTAACGGGTACACCTCTGCGAAAAGGCTGTGAAAAACAAAGGCCCTGCAACCCACCACCCCGAACGCGGCGACAAGCGCTGCGAACAGGGAACCGGTAAGCTCCAGAATCGTCCAGTAAATAAAAACGACCGCGAGCGATCCGAGAAATGCGCTCAACAGGTTGACACCGAAAGGCATACTGTCAAAAGGCAGCCCGGAAAACAGCCGCGTCAGTTGAGTGTAAAACGGATAACCGGGAGAATGCGCCACCCCCATATCACACGAAACGGAAGCCATCTCCGCGCTGTCGCCCCAGTACAGCGTCGGTACCGCGCAATACAGAAGATACCCGAACACAAGCATGAAAAGCGCTATCGCTATAAGATTTCTTGCTTTCAGTTGAATACCCTCCGTTTCGTAATCAGAACTGCCTTCCCCTGAACACCACCCTGAGAAACTTCCTGAAAAGATACACAAGATGCATCGGGGTGTGAATCCTTTTCAAAAGCAACGTCAGAAGAGTCGCCGGCCTGTAATAGAATTTTCTGTTAGCAAGCCTGAACATTTTTTCGAGCGTTTCCGCATCGAACTGTCCCGGCATTTCATACGCCGCCCTGCCTAGAAAAAAACCCTGCTCGTACAGGTTCTTATTGTTATGATACAGCATCCGCCCCTTTTCTCTCGCGATATCATAAAGATCAGTGCCCGGCAGGGGAATCGTTATAAAAAACATGGCCTGGTGCAGCGGGAGCGAACACGCATGTTCTATATTCCGCCTCATCGTCTCTTCCGTGTCATAAGGCAGCCCGAGCATGAAAAAACCGTTCATGAGTATACCGGCTTTTCTCGCCGCGGCTATAACGTCCCGGACACGATCGACTTTCACCTTTTTGCCGAGCTTGTTCATGATATCCTGGTTATACGACTCAACGGCTATGCAGATGGAATAGAAACCGGCTTTCTTCATTGTGCTGAAAAGCTCGTAATCGCCGACATCCGGCTTGATTCCCGAAGGGATCATTATGCTGATGTTTTTATAGCCCCTCTTTATAATCCCCTCGCAAATCTGCATCGTGCGCTTGCGCCTGAGCGTGAAGTTGTCATCCCAGAAATGGATTTCCCGCGCGCCGTGCCTGTATATCAATTCGTCCATTTCTTCCAGCACGCTGTCCGCGCTGCGATAGCGAATCCGGTTGCGAAAAATCACATCCGATGCGCAGAAAATGCAATTGTACGGGCATCCCCTGCTGGAAATTATCGGAAGAACCGGATTGTACTTGGTATGTTCGAGCCTGTATTTGCTAACATCTCCCATTTCCCATGCGGGGAACGGCAAAGCATCTATATCTTCTATCAGGGGCCGCCTGCCATTGAACCGCAACTCGCCGCCGTCCATGAACGCGAGCCCTTCGATTTTATCCAGAGGAATCCCTTCGGCCATCTCCAGCACCGTGTATTCCGACTCCCCCACCGCGCAGGCGTCGGCATACTCCGGCATCAGCTCGTCATACATTATTGAAGGGTACGGCCCGCCCATGATAATTTTTTTATCGGGATATTTTTCGCGAATAAGCTCACTGACCGTCATCGAAGGCCCTATGGATAGCGCATTGGCCGTCAGGCCGATCCAGTCGTGATCGCGCTGCGCACGGTCGAGTCGCTCGCGCCAGTCCGGGTGATAATTCGCGTCGATGTATTCCACGCTGTGACCTTTGCGCTTCAGCAAAGCCGCTATATACAGCATTCCAATCGATGGAAACCGGTAACCCTCGTAACAATCAGGATTAAAAAAGATCATATTTTTGCAGCCTCGACTCGTTGCAGCGCTCCCTGTAAAACCTGCTGCGTTCGAGATCGTCGTTCGCGGCACAGGCCTCCGCCAGCGCGCAGTAAACGGGTCCCTTCTCATGATATTCTAAAGCACTTTCGAAAGATGAAACAACCCGGTCATATCTCCCAAGGGCATCATACCAGAACCCCATCTGTATATAATGGTCTGCTACCAGCGCGTTGAAAATCCCCGGCGCCGGCGCCGGCGGCGAAACCTCTTTCTCCTTATGCTTCCCGTTCAACGCAAACATGAATCCCGAAGGCTCAAACGGCACATCCTCGCTCAGCACGGAATGCCTGAACCTCGACGTTGTGTTTATATACATCGGAAAACGCGACATGTTGGCTTCCCATATCTTTTTTGTCTGGATATCTATCGCAACCGTGTTCATTGTTTTACCCGACTTCAGCCGGGCGTATTCTTCAGCGGTAATCCTGTAATTTTTGTTTTTCTCCGCTTCCATGTCCACGTCGGGAATCACTATTCCGTGGCCCTGCTCCGCCGCGCGGTCCCTCATGTAATCCCTGTACCACGGGAAAGCGAGGTAAAGCCTGTGAAACAGGAACACATCCTGCCGCCGACCCAGCCCCATCTGGTAATAGAGAGGCGGCGCTATGGTATCGTCGGCCACATGGTCGAGAAATATCACGGCATCGCGACGCGCGGTCTTCAAAAGCATTTCCGTGTAAACCCTCGCCGTATCATCCCCTGCGGCGGCGATATTGCTGTTTCTATTAAGCAACCAGCCCGAATGAATGATAATCAGCGCCACAACTGCTATATGCACCCATTTTTTCCCCGCCACACCGGGAAACTTCCGCACCAGCGCGGACAGCCCCAGAACACCGATCAGAAGAAACACCGAAAATGCTATAAGGAAAAACGCCTCTTTTTCATGAGTCGGATACATGATCGGGAAAAACGCCGTAAGCACCAGCACGCCAAACAGCATCCACTTCTGAAGCCGGTCGACACCGCGCACAAAAAACGCCGCAAAGAAACCCAACAACCACGGCAGAGACGTCTGCGCCGCCACGGAATACGCGAGTTGCTTTGTAGTTTCCCACATGACCGGGATTTTGTACTCGCCGATCACCCAGAAGTCCAGCCCGCTCAACAGCATCGGAAAATTAGCCGCGAGTTCCGTCCTGTTCCAGTCCAGAAGATCGGTCCGCGCCGAAAACAACGGCAACGACAGGTACGCCGCCAGCCCGATCATTATCATGAAACCGCCCGTGACAAACGCCTGCCCGAAACGCCTGCGCTCGATCACGAGCCCGATCACACCGATCATCAGCGCGGGGAAAACAAGCGTGCCATGATTGCCGAGCCCGAGCGCTCCGACAAGAAAAAATGCTATCAGCGACGCGAACCTGCGGGACCCCGGAAGCATAAGCAGCAGTAGCAACGTGCAAAAGAAAAGGTTCAGCGTGTAAACCTCAAGCGTGACGGCTTGTTTCCATAAAAAAGTAGAAGAGGCGAGCACAAATGTCGCATATAAACCGAGCAGAACGCTCCTGCCCGATTCGCACGCGAGCCGGAAAAAAACGCCGAGCAGCAGCGCGCACACAAACGCGCTTATCAGCCCTACCCTGAACGCGAGAGTGCCGACGGGGATCAGCGTCAGCAGCTTGCCGAGAAGCGTCACCACCGGATAACCGGTCGGATGGGCGACCCCGAGAAAATGGGCGCACAGCACAAAATCCGCGCTGTCCCCCCAGCCCACATCCGGCAGCGTGGTGCCGATGTAAAGCACGAGGCCGAAGAAAAAGACAGCCGCCGAAATTATGTTTTTTTGTCTGTCATCACGATATGACATAATCCGTAACCACGGTTCTCGCCTGCCTCGCGAGCACCAGAACCTCGCGCGCGGACCTGATCGAGATAAGCTTTTTCCAGATGTAACGCGGCCTCATATAAAACTTCGAGTAGCCCTTCCTGAGATATTCCGAAAGCTCCGATATATCCAGCGTTTTCGACAGCACCGGCAGGTCCGCTTCGCCTTTCATATAGCTGTTCCATATCTCACGCTGAATCGAGCCGTCCGCCAGCCTGTTGTGATACTCTCTCGAGCCGGGGAAAAGCGTGCCGACGTTGAACACCGCGTAATCCGGCTCGAGTTGAAGCGGCAACTCGATTGTTTTGATAATATTCTCCGGAGTCTCTTCCGGCGCGCCGATCATCATGAACGCATTTATTGTTATGCCCGTTCTCCTGCAGGCATCGAAAGCCCGCTCATAATCGCTGTTTTTTATCTTCTTATCCAGCCTGTTTCTCTCGGAATCATCCCCGGCCTCGACACCGAATGAAACATTGATGCACCCCGCCGCCCTGAACTCCCTCAAAGCCTCCTCGTCCGCCAGCTCTGCCCGCGTCTGGCACGACCACCTGAACCTGAACCCCCGCCCGCGCATCCCCCTCGCGAGCGCTATGGCCCGCTCCCTGTCATAAGTAAATGTTTCATCGATCAGCGACACAAACCCGATGCCCTCGGACTCCACCTGCGCCATCTCGTCAAGCACGACCTCCAGATCGAGCGGTCTGTAATCCCCCATCGACACGGTGCGGCAGCAAAACGTACACATGAACGGGCAGCCCCGCGCCGACAGCAGCGTGGTAGTTGGTTTATTGACAAAGGGATTGAAATAAGCGCGCGGGTTGCGAAGCTTGTTCCGCGCAGGAACCGGCAGAGAGCTCAGATCGGCAAACGCCGGAGAAACCGGAACCGGCGCATCGGGAGTGATTATACCCGGCTCCTGCGGGTCCAGCGGAACGCCTTTCAGCAGGTGATCCGCGATTCTGACCATCGGCGTCTCTCCATCACCGACAACACCGAAGTCGGCGCCTATCTCCCTGATAATCTCAGGGTCGCATGATATATGCGCGCCGCCAACTATCACAGGCACGCCGAGGCGCTCCTTCACCGCTTTTATCATTCTCCATATAACGGGCAGCGCGGGCGTGGTCACGTTGAAACCCACGATTTTCGGTTTCATGGGGAGAACCATATCGAGCATCTGCCGTTCGGAAGCCGCATCGACCATCCCGTCGAGAATCGCCGCACTGTAGCCTGCTTTTTCCAGCACTGCGGCGATCGAGCACAACCCGAGCGGCGGGTAGTACAGGTAATACCCGGCCTGCTTCGTGCCACGACTTTTATCGCTGTTTATTATCGTGAAATCGAACGGCGGGACAATGAGCAATACATCAGGATACTCCATAGAATCATTATAGCAATAAGAATAATGAATGTATAATCTGTTAATGTATAAGAATGTTGATAAGATACTATTCTAACTAAGTAGTACGCGGTCAATGCGCTCGCCCGGAACCGGCGGCGATGCGCTGTAAACCTCATCCACGATCAGACGGGCGAATTTCGCCGCACCCTTTCTTTCATAACCTTTGAGCGTGCCCTTGATCTGGTAAGCAACCGGGTCATCCGTGATCACAGACGCCGCAACACGCATGGGGAGCTCCGGCAGCCTGCCCTCCAGATCCTTCAGAGCGCCCCTGCCCACAAGCAGTTCGCCATGGCTCACCGGGAAAAGCGAAACCGCCGGAACCGCCACCGGGTGCCCGTCGGAATCGACATAGGAAATCACCTTAGCTGCGTTCAGTCTTGAAAATTTTTCGGTCACCTGCGGCGGCATCGGGCCGGTATGCCCGAATTTCACCCTGTTCGATGAAATCGCGCCCGTGCCGGTCTCGACAACCCTCGCGGGCGACAGCATGCCCTTCACTCTTTTCGACTGCGTAACCCTGATCGTTCCAACATTCCGCAGCCCCGTGTAAGCGTTATATCTGTACATGTCGCGCATGCCGATGCGGTCATACTTTTCGCCGGTCCGCTCGAACCCTTCGAACTCGCCCTTCAAAACCCAGCTATTGAGTTCTTTCGTGATCACCGCGATACCCACGCGCGGGTTCTCTTCGAGGTTCTTTTTTGTTTTCAGGATCATCAACTCACCGAAAATCAGGGTCCCGGCATCCCATGCCTCGATGGAAATAACCGGCACCACATTCGGCACACCATCGCGGTCCGCGGTCGCAAGAAATTTCGGCGTGTATATATCCAGACTCGAACTGATCAGCTTTTCGTCCATCATCGAACAATCCATTTGAACCCCTCTAATCTTTAATGAACTGGCCCCGCCGCAAGCGGACGGGATATCTAAATGCGTGAGAGACCTTTTGAAAAAGTTCTCTCACACTCTTTCAAAACTTCTCGACAAGAAGCGCGACAAGCGCGCTTCTCTTCATAATATCGCCATACAACACAGGCAGTCCTTACCCCGGTGCAAGCACCGGGGGATACTTCCAATTAAACGCCCCTGACCGTCAGGCCCTGAATCACTACGTTTACCACGCCCTCGGATTCCGCAACGGCTTTGAGCTCTTCCATTCTCTGCTGCGTCACAAGCGGCGTGTCAGCGTGAATAAACTCCATGCCGAGCCGCTCGTATTTCGATATGCACAGATTGCTGTACGGCAATATATCATACCGCTCGCAGTTGGGCAGCTCGCCGGCGATGAATCTCGATATCGCCCTGATATTGTCGTCCGAATCTGTCGCGCCCGGAATCACCGGGGTTCGCACCCAGACCGGCCTGCCGGCGTCAGCCGTCATTTTAGCGCTCTTGAGGATCGGCTCCAGAGGAACGCCCGTGTATTCGAGATGCTTTTCCGCATCGAAGTGCTTCAAATCAACGAGAATAATATCGGCCAGACCGATAGCTTCCTCGAAAATGCCGCCCGACACATAGCCGGACGTATCGAGCGCAATATGCAGACCGGCCTTTCTGCACTCTTTCATGAAGTTCATCGCAAATTCATGCTGCAACAGCACCTCGCCGCCGGAAAGCGTTACCCCGCCGCCGGACGTTTTATAAAAGGAAGCGTCCCTCGAAACTTCATCCATCAACTCTTCGAGCGACCAGGTTCTGCCGATGAGATCGAGCGCGCCCGCCGGGCAGACATCCGCGCAGGCCCCGCATGCCTCGCATTTTTCCCTGTCGATGCTTATGCCGCTTTCACCGGCGCTCAACGCGCCATGCCTGCATGTCACGACGCAATCGCCGCACCCTATGCACCGAACGTCGTACCACATCAACTGCGGCTTCCGCGCTATCCCCTCCGGGTTATGGCACCAAGTGCATTTCAGCGGGCAGCCCTTGAAAAACACGGTGGTCCTTATCCCCGGCCCGTCTTCAGTGCTGAACCTCTGAACGTTGAATATTACTGCTTTATCTATCATTCATGCCCCGGGCGCATCAAATCGTGCCCGCCTCGCGCGCGATAATTTCATCCTGTATCTCTCTGCCGAGATTAACAAAATATGCGTTGTATCCCGTCACCCTGACCAGCAGGTTCCTGTATTCTTCAGGGTTCTTCTGGGCCTGCCTGAGAGTTTCCGGGTCGAGAATATTTATCTGAAGCGCTGTTCCGCCCTGCTCACAGTACCCGCGCAGCATCGCCGCTAGTTTATCGATATGCTCGGGATCACGCAGCAGGGACGGGCTCAGACTAACCGTGTGCGACGCGCCGTTCGGTGCCGTCTCCAGCCCGGCCTTTCCGACTGACCGTATGTTCGCAGTCGGCCCCTTGATATCCATGCCGTTGACCGGCCCTATCCCGTTCGAGAGAAAAGTGCCGCGCGTCCGTCCGTCGGGCGTCGCTGCCGTGCTCGGCGCGTACGATATCCAGTAATTCCACGAGAGATACCCGCCCCTGAAACGGCGACCCGTAACGCCGGTCTTCCGCCTGAACGCGCGGCCCGTCCATCTCGTGTTGATTTCCTTCGCCAGCCCGTCCGCCACATCGTTGTCGGTGCCGTATTTCGGGGCCCTGTGCAGCAGCATCTGCCTCGTCTTTTCATGACCCTCGAAATTCGATTTCAGCGCTTCCACCAGCTCCGCCATCGATATTCTTTTATCTTCATACACCAGCTTCTTAACAGCCGCGACCGAATCGACCGCCGTGGCGAACGCGATCCCCTCGACCGTTATGTAACTGTTGACCGGCCCGCCCGCCGTCACATCGCGCCCGCTCTCCATGCAGCCGTCTACAAGCACGGAAAGATAAGGCACGGGCTCATACTTCGCCCGCGCGGTGTCTGCTATCTCGACTGTTCCCACGATATCATCCAGAAGCGCGTCGAGCTGCCTGTTGAACGCCGTGTAGAATTTCTCGAAAGTGTCGAAACCACCCGGCTTCCCGGTCCTTGGCCCGAGCTGCCTGCCGGTCGCGACGTCCCTGCCCTCGTTAAGCGCAAGTTCGACAGCCTTCGCCAGGTTCAGGTTGACGTCAACCGTGCCCGAACGGTCGTTGCCCTGCATTGTGTTTTCAAGGCAACCCACCGGCGCGTAATCCCACACGTCTTTTTCATCGACGCCCTGCCAGACAAGCCCGCGCATCGACGCCTCGTCGAAATTCAGCAGGAACGGCGCACCCTGCGCCTTTGCGAGCATATCGCAGACCCGCTTCATCAGTTCGGGCGGCGTGTTCCTGTGTATCCTCACGTTCGGCTTCGGCTCGAGCATGTTCATGCTTTCGATAACATCGAGCATCAGGTACGTGAGATCGTTGGTCATGTCACGGCCTTCAGGCCCGCAGCCGCCGAGCGTGACAAGCTGCCCGAACCCGGAATTGATCCCCTGGTTATTGCCGATCCTGCCAATGTAATCGTAGGCGTAATTGCCCTTGATCCAGTAGCACATCAGCAACTCTTCGGCCTGCCCGCGCGTCATGCCCTGCGAGAGGCTTTTCTCATAATATTTATAAAGATACTGATCTATCCTGCCATAAGATACGCCCGGGCCGGGATATGACTCGGCGGCCATGACCAGCATGTGCGTAAACCACAGCGCCTGCAACGCCTCGTGAAACGTGTCCGGCGGGTTCCACGGCACCTTCCGGCATATCCTCGCTATTTCGAGAAGCTCGATCCGCCTCGACGGGTCCTTTTCGCCGCCCGCAAGCTTCTCCGCCTCAACTGCATACCGCTCGGCGAAACCCTGCACAGCCTCGCAGCACTCCAGCATCGCGCGAAGCTGATCCCTCTTCCGCGCGGAGTTGCGCCCCTTCATCTCCTCGCGTATCAACCCGCTCAGGCCCTTGAATCCCAGTTCCAGCGCCTTTTTGTAATTCGGGATCAGGTGACCGGGAACCGCCCCGCTGTTGCCCACCCCGAGCTCATTGTGAACTTTCGCTTTCTCGAACCATTCGTCCTGAAGCTTTTTGAACCTTCGCTCCTCTTTTTGTGTCCGGGTTTTCGACAGCGCGGTATTGAACTGGGCGCCCACTATCATCTCGCCGTCGAGTATCTGCACCGGCAGATGCTTCTGAATCACCTGTGAAAAAAACCTCGCACGTCTCACGGGCAACGGTTCATTCCAGAACTCGCCCGGCATCTTCACAATCTTCGCGCCGGCAAGCAGAGAGTCTTCTATGGCAGTGAAGAACGTATAAATCTCGGGGTTTATGCCCCAGTTGCTCGAACTCCACACGCTGTCCCATGGCTCGCCGGTCGAGAACGCCGTCGCTTCATTTCTGAAATGTTCACGGGTATTAAAAGAAAAATACTCCTCTCGGAGCTTTTTCACGCGGTCCGGCAGGTTGTCCGCCGCACCCCAGATTGTTGATACTGAATCACAGCCGCAGTTATTGTTTTTCGGTTCCATGTATCAATTATATATACATGAAAATCTTTCGGCAATCAGAAGATTTCCGGACATCAACCCTGATGATACGCTGTCGCGACCGCCGAGGCTATCAGCTTCCCGTCTTCCCTGGTCCGCGCCTCGACTTCCCACACGCTGATCTTCCGTTTCAAATCCACCGGCTTCGCCTCCGCCACAACCGTGGTTCCGCCCGGCGCGCCTGAATGATAATTCACAGTTATACTCATCGTGAAAGCCGGGATGCCCCGCGAATTCGCCGCAACGGCAAGCGCCTGATCCAGCAGCATATAAACCGCCCCGCCATGCGCCCTGTCCACGGCATTCATATACTCGGGCTTAACTTTCAGCGACACCCTCGCATAAGCTTCCCGCACTTCTTCGATCTCTATCCCAAGATAACTCGCATAAGGATCACCGCCTACAACCACCCTGGCATACTCAATCGGATCCGTGATCTCAGGTTTCATTCAGCAACCACCTTTTCACCATAATTTGATAATACATCATCAAGGTTCAGCTTTAAATATCATCTTATCGAGACGGATTACTAAATCCTTGTATTCAAACGGACTGATAATATAGTCCGATGCTCCCGCCTCTCTTGCTGATTTTATGCCGGTCTCCTGATCAATTATCATCAGAATCGGAATATCTTTTGTCTCTGCATCCATTTTGAAGGTTCTGCAAAGCCGGGCCTTTTCATCCTTTTTTGTTGAACCATCAATAATTATTATATCCGGTGTTCCATTTTCTCCATCGTCGGACCTTATGAAAAAATCCGATATGTTTCCTACGCTGAAATTATTTCGGCTTAACACATCTGATAACTTTTTCCAGCGTTCCCGGTCATCATCCACAAGAAGAACATTCTTGCAGTCCGACCCGTGCTGAACCTTTTCTGACAAGCTTTCACTGAATCCCACATTTTTCTTTATCGAAAATACAACTTTCAGCCCGCAGGGATCAATATTCTCAACTTTTATCCAGCCACCATGAAGCTCGACTATATCTTTTGCTATCGACAATCCTATCCCAGATCCGCCTTTCAGCCTTGTCATGGAATTATCCACCTGGAAAAACCTGTCGAAAACATTTCCGATTGCTTCTCTAGGAATCCCGGGTCCGTTGTCTGTAATCGTGAACATAATCTCTTCGCCGGTATCCCTCGCAAAAATCGATATCTTGCCTTTTTCCGGAGTAAACTTGATGGAGTTCGAAACCAGGTTATTGATAACCTGCTGAAGCTTGTTTTTATCCGCGACAACAACCATCGTTGCCGTACTGCATTTAGAATCAAACGAGATGCTTTTTTCTGTCAACGTATCCTCATTGATCGATTCAATATCATTCAGCAGTTCTATTATTTCGAACTGCACAGGATGTAGTTCAAGCCTGCCGGCTTCAATCGAAGCCATCGAAAGCAGGTCGTCAATCAACTTTTTCAGTTCGTAGCCACGCCTCAATACAGTAGTTATTCTTTTCGCCTGTTTGCTATCTTCCGGGTATTCCTTCCTTATGGACATCAGTTCCACGTTACCAATGATAACAGCAAGCGGCGTTCTCAATTCATGGGAAACCATCGAGAGAAAATTCGTCTTCAAACTGTTCAGTTTTCTCAGGTGTTCAATTTCAGTATTCAGCTTTATGGTACTTATTCTCTGATCTTCTCTTACACGGTTCTCCGTGATATCCCTTAAAATCGCCTGCACAAGCTTTTCGCCTCCATGCTCAAACACAATCGCATGTATGCTTACAGGAACCTTCCTGCCACCCGAGCATTTAAGAGAAGTCTCACAAAAAGCATTTTCGTTTTTTTCCACCATCCCCGTGAATGCTTCTATATCAGCCTGCAGATTATCTTCCACCAGAAATTCGCTGTAATGTCTTCCGGTGACCTCATCTTTTTCCATGCCCAGTATGTCAAGCCCGCTCCTGTTGACATCCAGCACATTCCCTTCAATATCGAACACTGCTATCGAATCGCAGGCAGTGTCATATATCAGTTTAAACCTTTCTTCCAGCCGGCCTACTATTACCCTGTGTTTCACCCTTTCTTCTTCAATTGCAATTTTCACCATTTTTGTTACATAGAGAATCCCTACTATTCCGATAATAACATTGAACAAAAATGTCCCGATTATCGTGAGCCAGGTCCTGTAATAAAATCTCAACTCACCGAAAACATCGCCCCGGTCAGCATACAACAACATTATATAAGTGATGTTTTTATCTATAACTATCGGCTGCCATGCCACGATCTTTACGTCTTTGCCGTCGGACCATCTGAATTCGGCTTCGCCTGCTTTTTTGTTTTCTATCCTTTCGACAACTTTTTCAAAACCACCCCGTCCATTCGGATCCCTTTTATCAAATATCTCTCTGGCTGTTATTCCAAGATACTCATCAGGCAACCTGCCGTTATGAAAAACCAGCCTGTTATCCTCATCGAACAACAGCACGTTTCCATAACTTAAAATATTTGCATCCTTTGCCCTCTCGATTTCTTCAGCGACAAGCTTTCGAAAATTCTCGGTTCCCGCCATGTTGACTGCGTATTTGAAGGTGCCTCCCGGGGCTATTCTTTTCCCAATGTTTGTCAGACCCTCAGCAAATTTCAGAACCCCTCTCTGCATATCATGATAACCGTCTACAGTTTCTCTCATATCCTTATTGATGAGCAAAATCGCTATAGACCAGCAGAAAATCGAAAAAAGGATAAAAAAAACGCAATACATCTTTTTCATAGATGCCCTGTTCCAAAAAACGTACACTTGTGGACACTTCAGGAGGGAATGTGCTCAGCGCCGGGAGCCTGCTTCTAAAACACAAGGTACTGATATTCACTTATTCATTCAATGTAAATTTTATTAATTTAAGAATTTAAAATCAATCAGGAAAGCAAAGCCATGAGGGGACCGGTTATAAGCAGCCCGAAAAATATTCCTATTGCCGATCCGGCGAGAACATCGGACAAAAAATGAACTCCGTTATAAATCCGTGAAAAGGCTCCAAGCACACCCGCCGTCATGAAAACTCCGGCCCAGGAAGGGAAACAAATAGACAGCGAGACCGCGCTAGCGAGATACGCCGCGGAATGGCCCGACGGAAAAGACGGTTTTCTCATAAGCCGTCTGAAAGGCACCTTGGGCTTGATTTTTTCCACAACCATGAAAGGCCTTTTTCTCTTCCAGAACCTTTTTATCGCTATTTCGGCAAGAGTCCCCGCCGCGCCTGATGCCGCCAGCATTGTTATCCCGGCATTCCTTATTTGAGGCCCGCCAAGAATAAGCATCAATGTTCCACCCGCGATATGTATAAATCCGCGATTCATCGCAAGCGAAAAAACAGGCATGACGTATTCAAATACCGGGTTCGCCGTTTTTTCGTAAAGAAAAAGCGTAGCGGCACGGTCAATGCGCTCAAGCTTTCCCAACTCCGCGCTATCGACTTCCGAACCGGCTTGCAGATCAGGTGTCCCGTTTTGAATGTAAATCATCCCGCTCCCGGCAACGCTGCTTTTCAGCCGCTTTTCAAAAATAAACTACCCCGCCGCAAGAGGACGGGGTATCAAAATATGTGAGAAACCTTTTGAAAAAGTTCTCTCACACTCTTTCAAAACTTTTTGACGAGAAGCGCGACAAGCGCGCTTCTCTCCACAATATTGTCATACAACACCAACAGTCCTTATCCCGGTGCAAGCACCGGGGCATTCTTCTCAAATAATGTGAAAGCTTAACATATAAGAATCCAACCGTCAAAAACACCCGATTTGACTTAGCTTCATACATTGCTAAAATTTATGACGATTAATAAACGGCGGTAAATCTATGGTTCTGAACGAATCAACAATTCATTTTTATCTTTACGGATCAATGCTTTTCTGCGGAATTGCCGTCTGGATGGCGCGTCAGAATTTCAAATCCGAACCACAACGATTCAACAACCCGGGCGCTCAGAAAAAAATTATTCCGGCTGTCTTCTTTGCGATAATGGCTATTTCGATCGCAGCGCGATTCGCCGGACGGTCGCTCGAATCACCGTGGCTGGAACGGCTGGATACAATCTTCGCCGGCATCATTATGCTGAATGTTGTTATCGCCGCCGCCGCCGTCCGGGACGAACCCTCCTCAGTCGGAATCTCTCTGCGCGGAATTGAAACCGTAATAATCTTCCTTGTCCCACCGCTATCGACAATATTCTTCGCCGGACACATGGTGAATCTCAAACTGCTTCTCGGCGGCATCATCCCATCCATCGCGATCACCGGCTTCGCTATCGAACTTTTCTTCAGGGGCTATATGCAAACCCGTCTTGAATCCTTTTTCGGCCCGGCAAAAGGACTTCTTCTAACCGCCGCGGCTTACTCCGTCTTCAATGTTCCCGTTATGTGGGGAGTACTGGATGCCCCGGCCATGATTTTCTACATGATTCTCACCTTCATTGTCTGGGGTTGCGGCGCGGGCCTGATTTACAGGTTTGCAGGCAATATTTTCGGGCTTGCCGTGTTCCACATCTTCTGGGACACCGCGGTTTATGTTTTCGCGGGCCTGACAATCGATTAAATTTTTTTGGGGAACAACTCTTAATCCATTCTTGTTAATAGTAAATAATAGTTTGCTTTGTGAGTTTGATTATATTAGATGAAGCTATTTTGAGGAGGTGAATAACCATGAAGAAATGGATGCTCAGAGCGGTGGCACACTGCTCGGAAGGTTGTTCTATGTTGTCCCGGGCAGGACGTTAAAAGGCCTGAACAAAACAATCTTTGAAATAACGGCCCGGAGTCTTTCCGGGCTTTTGTTTTTTCATAACCCCCGGTACTACCCCGGACCCTTTCCGCCTCACTTATGATCCGGAAGATAAGCGCCGGTTTCCATATCCAGCGCCCTTTTCAGTTCTGCCGGGAAATTCACCTCTATCACCACAGCTTCGATCACGATATGAACCCTGCCGCCCGCCCGTATGCAGCCCATCAACTGATCATTCCGTCTACCCGCTATCGCATGAATATGTATCCCCGGGTCATCTTCCTTCCACATGATCGATCCCATGCCCAGGACCTCCCGCCCGTCCGAAAACGAGCCCCACTCCGGCGATGTCGGGAGCGTGAGATCCTTTGGATTCGTCACCATTCTGCCCTCTTCGAGCGCGCCAAGAAAAAACACATATCCGTTCCGCACATTCTCAGTTTTCACAAACATCTCAAGGCTTTCATAAAAGTTGTCGCCATGCTCCAGCTTCACGGCAAAAACTCTTCCCGCCGATCCTGTTGAATATCTCATAGCCGCCCCCCCGACAAGCATGTCTTTCTTTATCCGGCATGTTATAATATGATTATATTTAAGACAAGCAATGGAGCATCAACATGCAGCAGTTCGAAAATTTCAACGCGACCCAACTGTATTGCCCGAAATGCCGAACGGCAACCCGTGTCAAAGAACGGCTCCTGCTCGTGCTGCCCGAAGGCGAGATTCACGAATACGTTTGCAGTATCTGCGGCACGCAACTGGGAAAAAGGAAATCCACCGAAGGAAAAAAGGAACTGCCCCGGATGCCACAGAGCGGCATTCCCCGGTATATATAAAAAGCCGGCGCAGGCAACCCGGCGCCGGCCTCGATAATCCTGTCTCTATTTGGATTCTGCAACCATTTCTTTGCCTGACACTCTTTCAAGATTAACTTTCATCTTCTCATATTCGGGATCGAGCTCAAGGCCCTTTTCGTATGCCGCCACCGCCTCGGCATTCATCCCCAGCCGCTCGTAAACTATTCCCAGATTATTGAATGCGCACGGCGTGGCACTGCTGTGTTGCGTTGCAGATTCAAGCACCTTTTTTGCGCTTTCCAGATTCCCGGACCTTATATACAGAAGCCCCAGATTGTTGAGAGCCCAGAAATTGCTTTTGTTTATTTCGAGACTCTTCTCGTATGCCGCTATCGCCTCTTCCGACTTGCCGTTCTCGCTCATAGCCCTGCCAATAATGTAATAAGCTCTCCAGTTCTCAGGATTGTTCTCAACCTCTTTCGAGGCAAGTTCCGCCGCGGTTTCGTAACTGCCCTCTTTCATCGCCTGCCGCGCCGACGCTGTCAGATCCTCTCCTTCCGCCATTACAACCGTTCCCACCATCATGACTCCAAGTAACAGTGTCGCAATTCTCCTCGCAAAGTTTTTCATAATTTCCCCCTTGATCCTTTCTATAATTTTTTTTGCACGACGCCTATAAAAAGACAATTCGCGTGCCATAAAAACCAGCCACCCCCCGGAACACGGAAAAAATGCGTATGTTAAACGCAATATTATTTTTTTCCCGGATGATTCGTTTTTGTTTTTTTCACAGGTAGCAAAAGATGTGTTTATCTTTTGACACGAAAAAGTGGAATCGATGACACCATGCAAACATTCAACTGAAGAAGTTCGCTATTTTGCCTTTAAGCTCAGTGAGGTCGGATGACTTAACAACATAATCCTCGGCGGCCCATGACGAAAAATCCTGCTTGAACGTATGGTATGCAGATAAGAGAATTACGGGCAGGTCTCTTTTCTTTTGCTTGATGTGGTTCAAGACATCCAGCCCGTTCATATCCGGCATCTTTATATCCAGAAGAACCAACCCGACTTCGTAATCGAGTTCATTGAGTTTATCAAGAGCCTGCCGTCCACCGTCCGCCACAACCACATCGTAACCCTCATCCTCAAGCTCCGCCTGAAGCAGTATTCTGATCTGTGACTTGTCATCAACAATCAGTATTCTTTTCATTCCGATAATCTTCTTTCCATTAAGGGTTAACGTTATTATAACACCACGTTCACTAAATTTCGTAGTGCCGCGTTAAAAAATGATCCCTGATTACCTCTCTCAACACATATTCGCCCTTTATGGAAATAGACGGTTAATTGTAGTAGAATTAAACCCGCAAAAAAATGAATGGAGATGATCATTTTGTCAGATACAATCGCGCCACACGGTGGAGAACTCATAAACAGGATTCCCGGGGAAGAGCAAAGGAAAGAACTCCTGGAAAAAGCGGCCTCGCTGAATTCAATCGTGCTTAACAACAAGGAGATTTCCGACCTTCTGCTTATCGCGATCGGAGGATTCAGTCCGCTGAAGGGATTTATGAAAAAAGCCGATTACGACAGTGTCGTGGACAGGATGCACCTCGCTGACGGCCTTCCATGGACCATCCCCATAACGCTTTCTGCAGACGACGATAAAGCGGCATCGATAAAAGAAGGTGATGAAATCGCCCTGCTCGATCCCGACGGCACTGTTCGCGGAATCATGACCGTTGACGAAAAATATAAATACGATAAGAAAAAAGAAGCGGTGAACGTTTATAGAACCGATGATGAAGCCCATCCCGGCGTTTCGATGCTTTACTCGCAGGGCGAAACGCTGCTCGGCGGCGACATCGTCATGCTGAACCGCCCCGAGCCGCCAGAGTTCCCGCAATACTGGCGCGATCCCGCCGAAACCAGGAAGATATTCGCAGATCGGGGATGGAAGCGCATTGTTGCTTTTCAGACCCGGAACCCCGTCCACAGGGCCCACGAATATCTCCAGAAAGCGGCTATGGAAATTTGCGACGGCCTGCTGCTCCACCCACTCGTGGGCGAAACAAAAAAAGGCGATATCCCCGCTGATGTCAGGATGAAATGCTACGAGGTGCTTCTGGAAAACTATTACCCGGAAGACAGGGTTCTGCTCAGCGTTCTTCCCGCAGCCATGAGATACGCCGGCCCGGCGGAAGCGATTTTCCATTCTATCATGCGCAAGAATTACGGCTGCACTCATTTTATTGTCGGCAGAGATCACGCGGGCGTTGGAAATTATTATGGAACCTATGACGCCCATCTCATTTTCGAACAGTTCGATCCTCAGGCTATCGGCATCACTCCCCTGTTCTTCGACCACGCTTTCTTCTGCAAAAAATGCGGGGGCATGGCTTCGACAAAGACCTGCCCGCATGGGAAAGAAGATCATGTTTTTCTCTCGGGCACGAAAGTCAGGGAAATGCTGTCAGCCGGGGAAGTTCCGCCACCCGAATTCACGAGACCGGAAGTGGCCGAAGTGCTTATCGACTCTATGAAACACGCTTGAGCCCGGCTGAATAACCTCTCTGAACTGAAATGTTAACAGAGCGGCTTTTGTGTCGAACCATGTTTCGATGTAGATTTTCGCAGAAGCGTGTTTTTCGCTGAAAATCAATAATCCATTTTTCTCATTTACTCAAAAATGTATATTTTTATATTGAAGAATTCTTCGATTATGTTTATGTTTACTAATATCAGGTGTCAATACGAGGTTCGCAGTTTTGGATCGAAAGGTCTTTATCAACAGGGTAATCGCCCTGCTTTTTTGTTTTCTTGCAGTGATGTTCACTGTCAACTCTACTTCATGCCGCACAAAAACAGAACAAACTTCCAACCTCATTATAAAAAACGGTAACGGACAGTTCGCGATAGTCGGGCTGAAAGCGAGCATTCCCCTTTCGGTTCTGGCAACAACTGAAAACGGAGAACCCGCTCCGGGAATACCTGTCAGATTCAGACTTATCGTTGATCCTTCAAACGGGAAAGGCAGCAATCTTTCCATTCAGGAAACTTTTTCAGATAGTAACGCGCTGGCATCTACAGAACTCACACTCGGCGGCAAATCCGGAGAATATATTGTCGAGGCAATAATTCCGGGCAAAGACAATACACCCGTCCTGTTCACCGTTAAAGGAAAAGAAAAAAACTGGATTTTCATTCTGATTACCGGACTGCTGGGGGGGCTCGGGATATTCCTTTACGGGATGAACAAAATGAGCAGCGGGCTTCAGGAATGGGCCGGCAACAGCATGAAAGCAATCCTCGCCGCGCTTACAAAACACAGGGTTTACGGCCTCGGAGTCGGAATCGTGGTTACCGCAATACTCAACAGCTCAAGCGCAACGACCGTCATGCTGGTCGGCTTCACGAACGCAGGCCTGATGAGTCTCAGACAGGCAATAGGCGTAATTCTCGGCGCCGATATCGGTAGCACGGTAACCGCCCAGATAGTCGCTTTCAAGTTTACCGACTACGCCCTCATGTTTATCGGCGTGGGCTTCATTATGATGCTTGCAGGCGGCAAGCGCAGCTCCCTGCGATACATGGGAGAAGTAACGCTCGGATTCGGACTCATGTTCTACGGGCTGAAAGTCATGAGCGATGTTGTTTATCCTCTTCGTTCACACCCGACTTTTATCAATATGATGGCACAGGCAGAAAACCCGATGCTTGCGCTTCTCGCTTCCGCCGCTTTCACTTCTATAATCCAGAGCAGCGGCGCAACAACCGGCTTGATAGTCGCTCTTTCAGCACAGGGACTCATAACACTTCCCTCGGCGATACCTCTCCTGTTCGGCGCTAACATCGGAACATGCATAACAGCCGCGCTTGCCACCATCGGAACGACAAACCGAGACGCGATAAGAGTCGCAATCATTCACTACTCATTTAAAATCATCGGCGTTTTGATCTTTTTCTTCCTGATCCCACAGCTCGCATGGGCTGTTGAACAATTCTCCATTATGACCACATCGGCAACACCGGAAACTGTTAATTCCATCCAGTTTGTCCCTAGGCAGATAGCAAACGCTCACACTCTTTTTAACCTGATAATGGGATTGGGATTCCTTCCTTTCGTTAAACAAATTGAAGCCTTCGCATATAAAATAGTTCCGAAAAAGATCGAACCCGAAGAAAAGAAAAAATTCGGACAGAAATACCTCGATCCCTTCCTTCTCGATATACCCGAGCTCGCTGTCAGGCAGGCTAAACGTGAAGTGCTCAGAATGGGCAAATACACTCAGCGAATGATCGACAGCATCATAATCGCCTTCAAGGAAAGAAATCACAAATACGTCGATAACGCGATAGACGCGGACCAGAAAGTAGATCTGCTGGAGTCTGAAATCAAGAGCTACCTTACCCGGCTTTCACAGAGAAAATCCTCTGGGATCCAGTCCAGAAGAAGAATTGAAATGTTTTTCGTCGTGGATGAACTCGAAAAAATCGGCGACATTATTTCAAAAAATATTATGCCCCACATTGGACAGATGATAGATCAGAACCTGTATTTCAGTGAAGCCGGCTGGAAAGAGCTCAACAGTTACCAGGCTCTCGTAAGCGAAAACTTCGGACGGGCCATGGAAGCCTTCAGAACAAATGATCTCAAAACCGCAGAAGAAATCATCCGGGACAAACAGAGAATGCTCCGCTATTATAAACAGCTTCAGATGGGACACCTTCAAAGACTCGGCAAAAACGAAGATACGGCACGCACCAGCCAGATCCACCTCGACGTGCTCGGAAACCTTCGAGGCATCAATAGCTGCATCACCGAAATCGCCATCAACATGACTGAACTCACCCGCGACAAAGATAACGGCTCGTACACCACCGAAGACGAAGACGATATCGACTATTAATCCACAATACCATTCATTTGAATTCCGCATGTCATTCCGCGCCGAGGCACATAATCCAGGAGACAGGATGTTGTCAAAGTGAGCTTTATATGCGGGAAAGGCTTTAACCTGCATTTCTCACCAGCGCAGGTTAAAAATCGTGATAAGGCTGATAATACAAGGAACAGCAAGTGAGTGGTGAGGGAGCATACTGTTGAGTATGTGACCGATCCCGAATCGCCGCTGTGACGCAGTAGGATTGGCCTTATCGCGGTTTTCCGGATTTCTCTGTGAGAATCCGGGTTAACTTAAATGAACAATACTGGGGCTGATCTTCGATTGATTCGCGGCTGCCGGGATTTTTTAATCAACAGCCGTAAAATTATTAATTATATCTCTTGCAGCTTCGCCGAATGAATCAGCTAACTGACTCTTGAAATTTTCCAGGCTGGAAATCTCGAAAAACTCAACCGGCGAAATTGAATTTATTGCATCTGCAAAATCGACCATCTCTTTTAATCTCTCCGCCACCCCCGATCCGCTCAACCCGAGTTCAATCCTCCACATCTCATCAAGTACCGCATCCAGAACCTTTCTCCTGAATTCCCATATTCTTTTGTTTTCTCCTTCGAGTTTCGAAGCAAGAACCCGCAGAACCTTTCTCACACCATTCTTAAACATCAACGATCTTTCATCAACATTGTCACCCATGTCCGCTTCAGGCCTGTACTTCTCATATAAATACGCTTCCACCCGAAACATGCATGTTATCAGAAACATCTCAGGATCGGGATATGCTTCAGGAGACACAAGCACAACCACGCTCCTGGCACGGTCCAATCCTTTCTTCTCTATATATGGAGCTCTTTCGAAATCGAAAAAATATTTTTTGAACAACTCTTCGCTTATCCCGGGATTTCGCTCGCCGACCGCTTTCTGAAAGTCCTTTCTTGCGCTCGGCCTCAATGCCCCAAGTTCTTTTTCGAGTTCCTCGATGAGTCTTTCCTTGTTCACTTTATCATTCCACCAGCATCCTCAAAAAAACAATTTACCAGCATTACAGAAAATTCATTACACTCAGCTGCTTCTTTCAAGTGTGATGTTCACGTCATGTACAGGCGTTTCGGGATCAAACCATGGCCATTACCGGAACACCATCAACCGGGAACCTATTCTATTGCCGTGAACAATTCCTTCAACGGTCTGTAAAGAAAATGCGCCGGGTTAAGTTTATACATCTTAAGCCTGCCCTCTTTGTAAAAATGAACCAGCCCGAATTCTACAAGCGAATTCACCTGCCTGTTAACTTCCGAAACCGATGATCCACAGGCGATTGCAAGCTCCTTTTCAAAATATGCATCCTTGTCCTTTTTAAATAATGTGTGCAGAATCCTCAATTTAGTCCTGCTTCCAAGTACCTCTTCTAAAAACAACTCCTTCACCTCCCCTTAAAAGCTTTTCGGCTTTCCACAATTGTAACATCTTCCAACAATTATTTTTATACCTGCCCGAACACAAGTCAAGCGATATTCTTAACCCTCCTATTTAATGTTTTTCTTTAACTTTCACCTTTCGGCCCACCAAAACACGATAAATCAAGGCACCTGCGCGTGCCTTGCTAATCTACAACTCTTAATCACTTCGTGTTTTCCGAATTAAACTTTATCGTCGGCAAAGATATAGAATAATTCAATTTTCAAAATATTCTTCCTGCCGTACATTTTCCCTCTACTTGATAACTTTATAGAAACATAACAAATATTCTATTTGTTTTCAAGCAATGCCTATGCTTAACAATAGTCGCCTTCCGACTGCTTTAAATATTCCTTTTCTGCTCTCTTTGCTTTATTTCTGTTCAACCAACAGCGAATTTCGCTCGTCGGTTTTATTCTGCAGAACAAATGACCAACACATCACAGCCACATTTATAAAAAATCATTTCCTCCGTTGATCGGACTTCTCATTATTTGAAAAAACTGAATGTTGTCCGTAATCATTACTCCAACTTAATTTTCTACGCATTCAAACAACGGGTTTTTCAACATTTACTTCCCGAATAATTCTCTCTCAAATTATTTTCACACAGTATTGACAAAACACACGAATCATCATAATATCAAATTAACTATAGGCAATCGTGGGTACACTCATGCAGGAAAAGTATACTACTAAACAAGTTGCCGACATGCTCAACATCGACAAATCCACGCTTCTCAGGTGGATTCGTCAGAGTAAGATCAGTGACGTTTCGCACAGAGATGGCAGGAACTGGAGAGTGTGGCTTCCGGAAGATATCGAACGTGTTAAATCTTATCATGATAAGATTCACCAGCTCACACTCAACCTTGATGATATCTCAGATAAAGAGGCTCTTCCGCTTGATTAGGGCTTCTCTTCCTGTCTCGACCGGTTAAATACCCGTCGATTCTCGGGATGAACCTTGAAAACTTAATATTAAAGATGCCTGGCATGTTTATTATTAACACTCGGTCTTTCGGCACCTTATACCAGAAAGCAAGAAGCGGTTCACTGAGGTTCATTTCGTGTCAAAAAAGATCATTTTCCCTTGCTTCTATTTTTTGTCTTCTCTATCATGATTCATTTTGCCGTAATTATTTCCTTTTCATAGTCATTTTCTTTCTTTAAACAACACAACATTCCTGAAGTTTTCTCTTAGAAGCTTTAACTGAAAATAGTTAATTCCCTTTTCTTTTCCTTTCAAATCAACTTTGGTATCATTAAATTTTGAAAACAGAGGCCCAATCCCTGTATTATTAAATTAACAAGTAATATAAGTCTTTTTTCTACTTCATCTGTTATTTGATTAATCAGCATTTTTTTAACAATTATTATTGAATATCACATCTCGACAAGAACAAATCTCAAGACTATATGGTCATTTTGGACAATTTTTTGTCCAGTCGGAACAAAATAATAATGATTAGTAAAAAAAAGGACGTTTTGTCCTCTTCCACAGATGAAAATGACATGAGTTTTATGACGTCAAATATGGAATCTGAAAATGTAAAATTTTTCAAAAAACGGATTTTTGTTAAAGTTTATGCAACTTGAATGTAGCAATACTTACACCGATTTTTCAGACATGATGAGATGTCGGTTTTTGTTATTAATGAATAAGAGTCTCAAGGAGGGCTATTATGACAGAGACTTTCAATCCGGAAATTGATCGCTTCGCCAGAATCAGAGTAATAGGAGTAGGCGGCGGCGGCAGCAATGCAGTGTCCAGAATGATTGATTTTGGTCTCAGGGGCGTTGATTTTATCATCGTCAACACTGATGCGCAATCACTTGTAACATCAAAAGTGAGGCATAAAATTCAGGTCGGGCCAAAAACCACCAACGGTCTGGGCGCTGGAGCCGATCCAGGAATCGGCCTTCTTGCGGCAAAAGAGAGTCGTCATGAGATCGAACAGGCTCTCGAAGGGTCAGATATGGTCTTCATCACTGCCGGCATGGGCGGTGGAACAGGAACCGGCGCAGCTCCTATCGTTGCAGAGGTTGCAAAAGAACTCGGGGCTCTTACGGTAGCTGTTATCACGAAACCATTCACTTTCGAAGGCCGCCAGAGACGGCTTGTGGCCGAAGAAGGCGCTTCGGTCCTGAAGAGCAAGGTGGATTCACTTATTACAATACCAAATGACAGGATCCTCCATGTTATTGATCCGGACACACCTGTTCAGGATGCCTTTAAAAAGGCTGATGACGTACTCAGACAGGGCGTACAGGGCATTTCAGACCTCATTACCATTACAGGTATGATAAACGTCGATTTTGCGGACGTAAGGACTATTATGTCTGAAACAGGCTCCGCCCTCATTGGTATCGGCGAAAGCACCGGTGAGCACAGAGCCGTAGAAGCCGCTGAAATCGCAATGAACAGCCCGTTGCTTGAATCATCCATCGACGGCGCCCAGGGATTGCTTATAAACATCACCGGCGGCCGCGATATGAGTCTTCATGAAGCTAATGCCGCTTCTGAGATTATCAGCAATGCCGCGGACGAAAATGCAAATATCATTTTCGGTGCAGTTATCGACGAATCTCTTGAAGGACTAATTCGGGTTACCGTAATTGCCACGGGATTTGGCGAAGCTGCAACTTCAGCACTGCCTATCGAGGACGAAAGCAAGGAAAAACGAGCTTCAATTACGCGAGAAACAAGGACTCAGAGTATCGCTTCGGAAGACGGAGTGGATATTCCCTCGTTCCTCAGAACATCAAGCCAAGGATAAGTTGACGCGTTTTCAACTTTTTCTCCTTCTCCCTTTAGCCGCCGTTTATTCTAACGGCGGCCTTTATTGTTTATAAACGCTCATTATTACTGGCTTATTTATATATTTCAGCATTGTATTTATACATGTTTTTGTATCGTTCAAATGTATAAGGATTTGATTTCTCCGTTTCTTTCGATAAATTTGTTTCTCTTCTTTTCTGAAAAACTGATTCATTTCCCGGGGATAGATTTTGTCTGTACATTTCGAAAAACATATGATATTTCAACCGGCAGGCACAATTTAAATAAAAACACATAAAAACATTAAAACATGTACAGCCCAATCACACAAAAACATGAACTCGACCTCAAGCATTCTCGGCTCTATGCAAATCGCGAACATTCACGAGTATTCCGATTCGCCATTCAGATCAAAGGATTCATAATTCAGACTTTAACTAATAGCTTTATTCATGATTATGAATAATTTTCGAATATTTCATTCTTATTTAAACACATTAAAGCACGCTTAATGTACACGCAACACCCTTTTATCTTGATGCTGTAATACATCTTTTCCGTTCGAATCAACATTGATGAATCGATTTCAAAAAGACCTGTAACCAAATGTTGAATCTATTAAAAAAAATCTTGACCCGGCAAATGCGTTATGTTAGATTAAACATATCGTTTTTAGATGAATTTATATTTAACATGAAGATTAGAATAAAGATATGGCTTGAAGATAAAGGCAGACCGGTGCTTGGCGACGGAAGACTGTTGCTTCTGAAAGCGATAGATGAAACAGGTTCAATCCAATCTGCGGCAAAGAAAAGCGGAGTATCATACCGGCATGCATGGGGCCAGGTTAAAAAGCTCGAAAAAAGATTGGGTGTGAAATTGCTGGATCACACAATCGGCGGAAAAGGCGGCGGCGGCTCGAAGCTAACCACCGAAGCTAAAGCTTTTATTGAAAAGTATGAAGCGATAGGAAAAAAGATCCATAGCTGGGTTGAAGAAAATTTCGAGGATCTGGATATCTAATTTTTTTGATTCGCGTTATGCAACAACAAACATAACGCTTGCGATAAATCAAAATAAAATTAAAAGATTGGCATCAAGGAGGCTACAAAATGTTACACAGAAGGTTCACAACATTTGCATTTGTGATGATTTTTTCATTATGCATCTGTGGGATGAGCTTTGCCCAGGATGTTCAACTCGCATCCGCGGGCACGCAATCCTACGATCTCGGTGAAATTGTTATTTCAACAGATAAGGATTCTGTGCAGGACGTTACTTCTGTTGTCGAGATCAGCGCGGAAGACATCGAAAGCACCGGCGCAACGAATGCCGCTGAAGCCCTTGACTACTCACCCGGCGTAAGATTTTCCATTGGCGGAAGAAAATACGAAGGCAGTGTTTTTATAAGAGGCTTCCAGCAGGACCGCATTCTGATCATGCTCAACGGAATTCCGATCGGAGCGCCTTATTACAGGGAGATGGACCTGTCGCTCATTCCGGCTGACAATATTTCAAAAATCGTTGTCACCAAGGGCGCTTCTTCCACAATGTATGGAACCAACGCTCTTGGCGGAGTCATAAATATAGTTACAAAGAAACCTGAAAAAGGGACTTCGGGCAGCCTGACACTCGCCGGCGGTGAGAACAGTGAACTCGCCCCCTCTTTCAGATATGGAGCAAACAACGGAAATTACTACTACAGCATTTCCGGAAAACACCATGAATCAGACGGTTTCGAAGTTCCCGGTGGATTCATCCCGGTCGCAGCATCGGAAGACGGCGGGCTGAGAAACCAGAGCGATTTCGAAAAAGACGACATTGCTCTCATGATCGGCAAAGAAACCGAGAACAGCGAATACGCCTTCAGCATTAATTATGTTGATGCGGAACGTGGAACCCCGTTCGACGTAACAACAACCAAAGGCTGGAAAAACCGATTCACCGAATGGAAAAAATGGACGCTCGACCTCAGCGGACAGCAGACAATTTCAGAGAATACTCAGTTGCGAGAAAAGCTTTATTTCCACAAATTCGACAATGAACTTACCGGTTACACTAGCTTCGATTATGATACTATCGCGACCAACGATTACGGCGATCCCGACATCAGCTTATTCGATGACTACACGGTCGGAGCAAGAATTCTTGCCGATATGTATCTTAAGGATGAAACCCTGATGAAAATCGGCTTGAATGTCAACAGAGAGAACCACAAGAAAGAAGCATCTCCCGGTTATCAAACCGACAAATATGTAACCGATAACTATTCTCTCGGCGTTGAATTCGAAAAAAGCATTAACCAGCGGCTCACCCTCACAGCCGGCCTGAGCTATGACATGCTCAGCCAGGAAGAAGCAAACGAAGCTAACGATGCCGGAACAGGAACAACCGAGATTCAGACAGGCGGAACGATGGAAGCCGTGAATCCTGTGGTCGGACTCGTATATGACGTGAACGATTACACAACACTTCATTTTTCGGCAGCGAGAAAAACACGTTTCCCGACCCAGCATGAACTCTACACGGACGCCGCAGACGCCGGAACGGGAACAACGCTCGGAAACAAGGATCTCGACCCGGAAAAGAACTCCATGTTCGAGACGGGATACGACATCAGGTTCGAAAGCGGCCTTAATTTCAGCGCGGCGTACTTCTACAACAAGTCGAAAGACTACATCGACTGCGCGGGAACCGGTACATACATCGGATCGAAAGAAGTCTGCATCTATGAGAATGCTTTGAGTTTCACCTCGAAGGGCGCGGAATTCGGCCTCAGCTCGAAATTCAAAGACAGCTTCTTCTGGTCGATAATGCACACACACACCGTTGCAAGCGTAAGCAGTTCCTCGGAAACCCAGGCGGATTACATCCCCAAAGGCAAAACCGATATCACGCTCGAACGCAGCTTCGACAGTTTTGCAGTGCTCAACCTGAACGGATCATATCTCACTTCCACCCAGGACAGCGGCTCACGATATACCAATTACATCAAACCTTACTTCATCATGAACGCAAACGTGAGCGGAGATATTCCTTCGGCAAACATGAAGTGGAAACTTCTTGTTGAAAACGTGTTCGACAAACTCTACTGGGAAGAAGTCGGATACCCGCAGGCAGGCCGCACGTTCAAAGCTGAACTACAGTACAACTTCTAAGGGAGTATCATTATGAATTATCTGAAGCACCTGACACTTGCATTAGTAATAATATTCGGTTTTTCCGCAATGGCTTTCTGCGAAGAAAAGCCCCCGGAAAGCAAACCCCGGATAGAGATCGTCGGCAGAGTCAACAAACCGGTCACGTTAACACTGGAACAGCTTCAAAAGATGGATCAGGTGGCCGAAAAAGAATTTGTTGAATTCGGCTCACACCACGGTTATATAGGCGCCTATTCAATAAAGGGTGTAAGTTTCAGAAAGATAATCGATGAAGTCTGCGAAGGTTTATCAACCGGCAAAACCGACTCGATTGTCTTTGTTTTCGTTTCCGCGGACGGGTATAACGCAGTATTCTCCTATGGCGAGATTTATGACAATTATTCCCAGGGATCCGGCATCCTTATCGGAACTGAAATGAATGGCGAACCGCTGGATGTTGCCAGGTACGGACATTTTAGATCTTTCGTAACCACGGACAAGTATGCCGGCCGCGCTGTTAAATGGCTTCAAAAAATCGTTGTTAAATTCGCTCTTGATGATCCGGACTACGAATCTCAGGGCGCAGACTGAAAAGAAAGAAGAATCAGAACGTGATAGACAACCGAGGCTTTATTACACCTCTGATCATCCATAACAAGCGCCGCTTCATGCGAAGCGGCGCATTTTTGTCTTTTGTTCGGTTCTCGCAATGAAACATAAATGGTAACCTTTATTGTGATTGTTGTGTGGGCGCGGCTCATTCTCATAGCAGCCGCGCTCTCAACAACATTTCTCTCGAACAACAAATCGAGAAACACACTTATAATCCTGCTCATTGCCGCCCTGTCGGCGGCGAACATTGCCCTGCTCGCGGCAATGTCGTTGCTCGGCACCGATTTTCCACTGAAACATAACTATGACAGCTTCTGCTCTTACATTCTCACGATAGGGTTGATACTTATCTTCAGCCTGCGGTCGTTCAAAACCCGCCTGCCCGTTATTCTGATCCTAACGCTGATGCTGATATACTCAGCATCCGGCATACACGGCCTCGCGCTCGAACCGAGTTTCTCGATCCACAAAAGGCTCGCCTGGGCATGCCTGTTTGTTATGTTTCGAGATTTTGCGGTTGCATGCTTTGCCGTCAGCGCATGCCTCTCGTTATGTGAACTGGTATCACCGGGCAAACATTTAGATACCGGCGGCACTTCTTCCGGCCCCGTATACATGCCCGTTCTGTGGGGATTTTTTCTATTTTCCCTCGCGCAGGTTGTCGGCTCGATATGGACCGTTTCCGGTGGCTGGGGCGATGTCTGGCTCTGGAAAAGATCTTTTTTGTTCTCAGCAGTCGTGTGGATATATTACGCGGGCATGATGCACGTCAAACACGTGCCGGGCTGGACACGCAAGCTTTTCCCGGCGCTGGCAATAACCGGTTATGTCATTCAGCTTTTCTATCTTCACATTTATTATTATTTGACCAGCACGCACTGACTGGAGAATTACTTGAACAACAACACCTCCAACAATTCATCACTCTTCAGCCTTGTGTGGAAAACGCTCGGCTCCATGAAGCTGTTCTGCGTGCTCGCTTTTGCGATAGCTTTCTGGTTTGTTGTTTCAATGGCCATCTATCCGTTTTTCTATGACACTTTCGACCTGATGGATAAGAATGTTCTTCTCGACTGGTTCCTGCACGGCGAATGCTCGATCGTGAAAGCATGGTTTTCCGTTCTGTTGCTTTTAATGTTCATCCTCGCGCTCAACCTTTCCGTCTGCGTCATAGAAGACATCCTGATTTTCAACCGGCTGCTGAAATCCGGCGCGGCATTAAAACCCGTTCTCGGCAGATTGAGTATTTTCATCGTTCATCTTTCATACATAGTTATTATCTCAGGCCATTTCATAACAGCCGTCAGCGGATTCAGGACAACAGCACCGCTGGTGGAGGGAGAAGTTTATGAAATCCCGACAGCAGGATACAGCATAAGATGCGAACAGGTCAGCCTTGACAAAGGCGGCGGCGGCAGGCTTTTCGCGAGTTCGGTATTTACCGTCGAAAGTGGCGGTAACACAAAAAGCATCGCCGTCAAACAGGGAAAAACCCTCTGGCTGAGAGGCGTAATGATAGACGTGGAACTGCCCGTACAGAACAAAAAAGCCCTGAATGCCGGCAAAAAAAATTCCACCCCCGCCCTGCCGGTAATCAGGCTGACAAGAAACTACGGCCTGATATTCGATGTGATCGGCTTCCCGCTGTTTTTCATCGGCATGATTATGCGGATCATATTCCGTCCTCAAAGCAAAATCGGGGCAGCCTGATTGTCTTCACCATTTTCCACCGGCTCTTATAGTGATTCTCAAAAATAAACTTGAATACATGCACAAAGGAAATAGCTTTGTGCATGGCACACTATCTTTGTATTTGTGATTTCTGATCGAGTTGTGAACCTGTTTTTATTATGAGAATTATTATAACACAGGATAATGAGGCTGTTGACAGCCTTTTTCACAGGTGTCATCCTGAGTGCAGCGAAGGATCTCGGCGCTCCCGCCGAGACGATGGGAGCAATCAGTCAGAGATTCTTCGGTCGCTGCACTTCCTCAGAATGACAGAGCGGGGATTTTTCAACAAACCCATAATACTTTTGACATATGACTTTTAAAAATTGAAAACACTCTTCCTATGTGTTAAATTATCCTGTTATAACTCTTCAGGAGTTATATTTATTACTGTATGACAGGTGTTGATCAATTATGAGAGAATACAATTTTGAGAAGTTCGAAGCTGAATGGCGTCAGAAATGGGAAGCTCAGGGACTCCACACATGTGACGACAACGATCCGAGACAGAAGTATTATTGCCTTGATATGTTCCCTTACCCATCGGGTACCGGTCTGCATGTAGGCCACTGGCGCGGCTATGTCCTTTCCGACGTATGCACGAGATACAAAACCCTGCAGGGATACAATGTGCTGCACCCGATGGGATGGGATGCGTTCGGGCTACCGGCAGAAAATGACGCGATAAAGAAAAAAATACATCCGCGTGTTAACACGCTCAAGAACATCGACAACATCAAGCGCCAGTTGAAAGAGATCGGCGCGATGTACAACTGGGACCGCGAGTTCAGCACGACCGATCCGGATTATTACAAATGGACACAATGGATATTCGTGCAGATGTTCAAAAAAGGGCTTGCCTACAAAAAGGAAATGCCCATCAACTGGTGTCCTTCGTGCAAGACCGGGCTGGCGAACGAAGAGGTTATCAACGGCGGCTGCGAGAGATGCGGCGCGGAGGTAGACAAGCGAAGCCTGAGCCAGTGGATGCTGAAAATCACCGAGTACGCCGACCGGCTGCTCAGCGATCTTGATAAGCTTGACTGGCCGGAACAGGTGAAACTGCTGCAACGCAACTGGATCGGCAAAAGCGAAGGCGGCGATATCGTATTCACGGCAATAAGCGCCAAAGACGGTTCAGAGCAGGATTTCACGGTATATACGACCCGTCCCGACACCCTGTTCGGGGCAACCTATGTTGTGTTTTCTCCCGAACACCCGATGGTGCTCGAAATCTGCGCACCTGAAAAAGAACAGGAAATCAAAGATTATATTGAATGGGCCGCCCGGCAGACCGACATCGACCGCACGAACGCGAAGAAAGACAAGACGGGCGTGTTCACCGGCGCTTATGCGATCAACCCGGTAAACGAAGAGAAAGTCCCGATCTGGATTTCCGACTACGTGCTGATGGGATACGGGACAGGCGCGATAATGGCGGTTCCGGCACATGATGAACGCGATTTCGATTTCGCTACAAAATTCGAAATCCCCATAATCGAGGTAATCCACAGCGATAAAGCCATTCGCAACGAAGACGGAACTCTGAAAGAAGCTCACATCGATGACGGGAAACTGATCAATTCGGGCGGCTTCAACGGGATGGACTGGGAAGACGCCAAGAACAAAATCGTCAAAATGCTCGAAGAGAAAAACAAAGGGAAAAAAGCCATCAACTATAAAATGCGCGACTGGATTTTCTCCAGGCAGAGATACTGGGGCGAGCCGATACCGGTTGTGCATTGCGAGAAATGCGGCTGGGTCGCCGTCCCTGAAGACCAGCTCCCGGTCACGCTGCCCGAAGTCGAATCATACGAGCCGACCGGAACCGGTGAATCGCCTCTTGCGGCCATATCCGAATGGGTGAACACAACCTGCCCGGAATGCGGCGGCCCGGCTGAAAGAGAAACCGACACAATGCCGCAGTGGGCCGGCTCATCGTGGTACTTCCTGAGATACCCCGATCCGAAATGTGATACCGCGATCGCAAAGCCCGAGCTTCTTGACGAATGGATGCCTGTGGATCTTTACGTCGGCGGCATCGAACACGCGATTCTTCATCTCCTGTACGCGAGGTTTTTCACCAAATTCCTTTTCGATATCGGTGTCACGAAATTCGACGAGCCGTTCAATAAACTCTTTAACCAGGGAATGATCTGCCGTCACAGCGAAAAGACGGACAAGGTCGAAAAGATGTCGAAATCGAAGGGTAACGTGGTCAGCCCGGATGAGATAGTCGAGCAGTACGGAACCGACACGCTGAGGCTGTACGAGCTGTTCGTAGGGCCGCCCGAATCGGAATCGGAATGGAGCGACCGAAGCATCGAGGGAATCTTCAGGTTTCTGAAACGCGCATGGCGATGGGTTCTTGAAGCCGGCGAAAAAATGGGCGGCACCGACGACGAGGATATTCTCAGACAGCGACACGTATTGATTAAAAACTGTACTGAGCGCCTCGAAACATTCAAATTCAACACAATCATCAGCGGGCTGATGGAATTCATAAATTACGTGTCTGAAGAAAAGAATTCTCAAAAACCGGTTTCTAAAGAAACCGTGGAGACGTTCCTTATTCTGATTTCACCGCTTGCCCCGCATTTTGCCGAAGAGTTGTGGCAGGAAATCGGCAACAAAGAAACTGTTTTCAAGCAGAAATGGCCGGGGTTCGACGAGGAACTGACAAAAGAAGACACGCTTACGATAGTTGTTCAAATCAAGGGAAAAGTGCGCGCGAAGTTCGAGGCTCCGGTTGGGGCATCAAAAGAGGAACTTGAAAAAACAGCTATGTCGATAGATAAAATCAAGCAACAGCTCGAGGGAAAAGACATCAAAAAGATTATTGTTGTCCCCGATAAGCTTGTTAACATCGTTGCGATTTAATCGACACCGGCAAAACTATCCGGGGGGGATGCTTTACCGATGGACAGCAAAAAGAAACCGATAACAATGGGATACGCCTGGTACGCCCTGGGCGTAATGTTCATGATCAATGTATTCAACTACATTGACCGCCAGAGCATTGGTCCCGCTATGGAGCACATCAAGCGTGACTTCATCGCTTCAGATTTTCAGATGGGATTAATTGTAAGCGCATTCATGTTGGTGTACGCCGTTGTGTCACTGCCCATGGGGTTCGTGTCGGACAGAGGCAGCAGAACCAAAGTCATCGCGCTCGGCGCTTTTGTCTGGAGCATAGCGACCACGGTCTCGGGATTCATGAAAGGGTTCTGGTCGTTCTTTACAATGAGAGCTATTGTAGGAACCGGCGAAGGCCTGTACGCGCCAAGCGGAACCGCTCTTATCTCAGATTATTTTCCCCAGAGCAAGAGAAATCTGGCGATATCGATTTTCATGGCCGCAATGATTGTTGGAGGCGCGATTTCACTTGTTGTTGCGGGAATAATACTGACCAAGACAGACCACTTCGATATTGAAAAAGTCGGAACTCTCGTTCCTTATCAAATCGAGCAGAAAGCGGAAAACTGGATTTATAAAGGAGCTTACGAAACGAAAGACCGCAGGGCGGCGTTTGATTTCAAAAGCAGCGGCTCGGACGAACTGCTCACCGTCAAACTCGACTGGCCGAAACCCGAAAAAGAAGCGGACGAATACACAAAACTTTTCAACATTCACTTCTCAAAGACATCCGGCGACCAGGCCGCACAGCTCAGCGAATCGGACCTTGGTTTCGCAAAAAGCATCGTCGGCATGATCAGGGAAAACGAAGGCGCCGGGCTGGAAGAAACAAGGGCTCCTCTGGAGAAAATGCCCGAGGGAATAGTCTTCACGGACGAATACAAGGACAGGATTTCCTATGACGCGGCGAAAAAAGAGCTCGTATTCAAAGGGATAATGACAAATGAGGACAAGAAAGCGCTGTCCGAATTTTCCAAGGAATCGAAATACATCAACTCTCTCCATGAGATTTACGTGAACTCCGAGTACAATTTCCGCGCATCGGACAACTGGCGCTGGATATTCTGGCTGCTGGGACCTCCAGGCCTTATCTTCGCGGCAATGGCATTCTTCCTCAGGGAACCGGTAAAAGGCGGAACTGAAAATTACCTTTCGGAAGCGGAAGCGAAAAAACTGGACTCCGAAGCCAAACCGGACATCAGGACACTGTACAAAACGCCCTCGCTCGTGATCATGGTGATTTCGAACATTCTCGCGACATTCTGCGCCGGCGGGCTCATGACGTGGCTTTTCCCATACGTCGAGCGTTTCAAAGGCATCGACTCATCGACCGCCGCAATAAAAATGGGCCCCATCGTCATTGTTTTTGCCGTGCTCGGCGTGATAATAAGCGGACTGCTGGCGGACTGGCTTTTCAAGAGAACAAAAAAAGGAAACAACATTATCATAGGCGGCTCGCTTCTTCTGGCGATCCCGTTCCTGTACATTTTCATCGGCAGCCATAATTACCTGGTGATGGTCGCTTCAATATCAGGCTGCATGTTTTTCATGTCGATGATACAGGGTCCACAGAACGCCCTGCTGATGTCTATTGTCGAGCCGAAACTGCGGGCCACTCTGAACGCAATTCATATTCTCCTGATCCACGTTCTCGGAGATGCGATTTCCCCGATGATCATCGGCTACCTTTCGGACAAACACGACCTGCAATATGCGCTGATGATAATTCCGGTATTCTTTATTCTGGCTATGATCGGATTCTTTGTCGCCGGACACTATGTGCCGGACGATCTCAAAAGACTTGAAGAAAGAATGAAGAAACAGGTGGCGTAGACACCGCAAATCGAGCAAACAAAAAGCGCGGGATTCAACTCCCGCGCTTTTTTTATTTTCACTAACCTGCATTTCTCACCGGTGCAGGTTAAAAATCGTTAAGCCGGATTCTCCTGAGGAGAATGTCTTCCGGCGGGGCGAGGTCTCCCGAGACCCCAATCCTTCGTTTTTCGAAGGCGCGGCGAGTAAGTGGTGAAGAAGCATACTGTGCCGTATGTAACCGAGCCCGAATCGACGCCGCAACGCAGCAGGACAGGTGTTATCACGATTTTCCGGATTTCTCTGTGAGAAATCCGGGCTAATTTCTTCGTATCAGAATCAGAAAACAACTTTCGGGAAAACGTTCCGGCTGTTCGCGAACTCCACCGCTTCTTCAGGTGTCCCGGTGAACAGGAAGACAATCCATTTGTACTTTTTGGCCGGCGGCTTGCGTATCTCCAGCGACACGAATTTCTCTTCTATGCCGAACCTGTATGCGGAGTGAACTGTATCGGTTTCCTTTATAAGGAAAAGATTGTCGTCGAGCGCTATAAGACCGTTGGAACAGGGAATCGTCACGGCAGGCAACTCTGTTTTGAAGCCCGAAACCGGGTATTTCACATAATGAGTTTCCCAGAGCGACGGTGAAAAAAGCATGTAGTCGGCTTTTCTCTCGAATGTAAGCTTTGTGTGATTGTGCAGCCATGAACCCGTTTTGAAAAGCAACTCCATCTCGATTGCCTGGTCCGAAATTTTGTAGCAGGTTATCCTCTTGTTCTTTATTTCGCCTTCAAATGTGTACCCCGCAGGGCAATCCACTTCGGGATACTTCGGATCAGCCGGAGCAGCATCGAGTTTTTCGACGCTTCCGCTCGCAACATCGACTACAAGCGCAGCCGCGCCAAGTTCCTTCTTCGCGTATTCAGCAATCTCGTCGGCAATCTTTTCCGCGGCTGCGGCGTTGCTGCGACTGTATTCGATTTCCAGCGGCAGCGGGGTCCATCCCGTCGAGTCGCTAACTTCCGCGTGTGACTGTCTTCTCCACGCTTCATAGAGTTTGTCCGTAAGCTCGTCTTTTGATTTGCCGAGCTCCGGCATATTGACAAGCACCTCAACCGCGGCAAGCTTGTGCCGGACCTTCACATTGCCCGTCAGAACCTGCATATCTCTCTCGTGCTGGCCGAGATAATCGCCCATCCAGCGATAAATATTATCGGTATCAATCGGCTGCCACACTCCGTCTATCATCGGGTCCGGCTCCGAAGGCTGCACGCCCGCCTCTTTCACATCGGCAAGATACTCCGCGAGCGTTCCGATCCTGTATCCCTGATCCGCGAGATCCTGCAACTTCTGCCCATACTTCATCATCGTCTCGGGTTTATACTTGAAATACTGCGAATACGGCGTTGCGGCGGTGGGAAGCAACTCGGCATCGTTCAGATAGGTCCATTGCAATTTCACCACAGCGTTTTCATCTTCATAATCCACGGCCCTTCCGCCGAGAACCATATCGACGCCGTTGAGCGCGTAGTAAGGCATCGCCTCAACATCACCGTGAACATGCCTGTGCAGATTTTTCGGAAGGATGATGGCCTTGAATCCGAAATCCGCCATGAACTTTGCCATCCCCTCGCCGAACTGTCCTTCCTGCGCGAACACAGACCCCGACTGCCTGATTCCAAGCTTCTTGTAAATACGCTTGTTCAGCCTGTCGCTCCAGTCGGCGTCCAGGCGGGGATAAGCCAGAAACAACTCATCGCAATAGTGAAAACTATTCAGGTCGAGCCGTCCGCTATTGACCAGCTTTTTCAGTTTCTCGAACGTCTCCGGATACCTTTTCTGAGTTTCCTCAACCATGTAGCCCTGCATCTCGATATCCGAATTCCACTCGGGATGCTCGATGAAAAAATCGAGTACAGGATCAAGGCTCTCCACAATTATCTTATTTTCGATCTCCGTGTCGCCGGCAACATACTGCAAATTGTAATGCAGAACCGCAAGCGCATACTTGACCTCTTTTTTCGCGGTCGCTTCAGCGCTCAATAAAAGAGTCAGTGAGAATGCCACTGCTATCGATAGAAATAAAAATCGTCTCATCCGGTCCTCCCCCGTCATTTTGATTATTTAACGTAATTACCATTCATGACTTTTGTCAATAGATTGTTAAAACTCCGCCAATAATTATTATAATAAATACCTGAGTCAAACTTAGCCTGCATTTTTCACCGGTGCAGGTTAAAAACTGTGATAAGGCTGATAATACAAGGAACAGCAAGTGAGTGGTGAGCGAGCATACTGTTACGTATGTGACCGATCCCGAATCGCCGCTGTGACGCAGCAGGATTGGCCTTATCGCGATTTTCCGGATTTCTCTGCGAGAAATCCGGGTTAGATTCAACACAATTGCAGGAAAGGACAAAATATGGATTACCTGATTAAATACAATGGGCAGAAAGGCCATGTGCCGGTAGTCAAACCCGGCGACGGCGGCCTCAAAATGATATCTTTCGACATGCTTTTCTTCGAAAAAGGCGATGAATATTCAGAAGATACCGGAAGCCTCGAAGTATGTCTTGTGATACTCGGCGGGAAATGCACGTTCGAAGCCGGAGGAAAACGCTGGGAGAATGTCGGCGAGCGCGAGGACGTCTTCGGCGGCTCTGCGGCATCCCTATTCGTACCCGCCAACAACAGCTTTAAAGTCGAGGCCACAGACGAAAATCCCGTCGAAATCGCAATCCTGAGAGTGCCGTCCAAGTCCGACGGCGGAGCACCTGTTTTCATCTCGCCGGACATGGTTAAAATCGTGGAGCGCGGAAAAGACAACTGGACCAGGTATGTGCATGACATAGTGGACAAGGATATCCCCGCAACAGCAATGCTGGTCGGAGAAACGTTCAGTCCGGCGGGCAACTGGTCAAGCGCGCCGCCTCACAGGCACGACAACGACAATCCCCCGGAAGAAACCGACCACGAGGAAATTTATCTCTTCAAATGCAAACCCGCCGAAACAGGTTTCCAGGTAATCAGGCTTTACACAGATGATCTTTCGCTCAATGAAACCTATACTGTGGAATCCAACGATACGGTAATCATCACGCAGGGCTACCATCCCGTGGCGGCCGGCCCCGGTTACAAGGGATATTACCTCTGGATTCTTGCCGGAAAAGAAAGAGTCATACATCCTTACGACGATCCGAAACATGTATGGCTCAAAAACACTTAAAAGACAGTTTTGTATCAAAAAAGAATAAAAAACCGCCCCGAGAAGCTTTCGAGACGGTTTTTTTACATTTTAAGATTATGTATTTATGTAATATGAAGTAATATTACTTGCATAAAATACATGGTGTGTTATTATATTTTGTCAAACTGGGGGAATGTATTTTTCTCCCGCCGGGTGCCGGTCCGAAATAAAAACATCCCTTTCGGACAACAGTTTTCACCCGGGGCAAACCGGGTCGAGTATGGATATAATTCAAAGATTCGAGAAAAGCCTCACCGCTTACAACAGGGCGGCGGGACTTATGGACCGGGGAGAACTCGAAGCTGCCGAGAGCATGCTTCGCGAGGCGCTCTCTCTTTATCCAAGAGAATTTTTGATGGAGCCGGACCCCTCGATAGATGAAACCATAAGAGCTTCATTCGAAACTTTATTCCGGAATATAAGAGACAGGCTTGAGACTATTGAAGCACTGTTATTGCCCCCGGAACTCGATTTGAGTGCGGTTGGAACACTGCAGGATCTTGTTCAACAGAACATTGCGCGCAAATCCGAGCCAAAAATAACAACGGACGAGTTCCCGGATGAACCTTTGACACCGGCTGAAGACGATGACTTATTCGCTGAAGACCCGGAGCTTGAAGATACATTCGATGTAACAGATGCCATAACAGATATTGACGATTTAGAAGAACCGCCTGAGATTTCTCAAGAACCTGAAGAACAGATCTCGGAAGACATTCCTCCTGACCCCATAAAAGACACTGATCCACAGGAGACAGATGAGGAAACCATTTTCGATGATTCGGATATCGAGCCTGTTCTACAGGAGAAAGAAGAGGATTTTCCGGAACCGGAAGATATTGTCATATCAGACATCGAGCTGGAAGACGAACTCGAAGCTTCATCGGAAGAATTTGACGATCTGCAGCCGGAAAAGGAAACAGAGCCGGAAGATGAACTCTCGGAGCTCGTAAAAGATTTTTCCATCGCCGAACAGGAACTCGCCAAAGAAACTTCAGATGCTATCGAAAAAAGCCTGAAAAAAGAGCCCGGACCAACGGATGGCC